>MDTE01134043.1_pt1 | contig 27488 bp, 11 predicted proteins | sample 811231 | NCBI WGS metagenome assembly MDTE01 (sample SAMN05326651, study PRJNA326480) | marine metagenome | isolation source: seawater | place: Indian Ocean: Red Sea | collected 2010
TTATAATACGGGAAGTGATAATATAATTATAGGATATCAAGCTGGTAACGTATCCACTACAAGTGATAGCAAAAAATTATTTATAGATATAACAAGAAGGGATGACCCTTTAATACATGGAGATTTTAGTGATACCAATAGAAAAATTATAATTAATGGAGATTTAGATATTACGGGGACCACTACGATTAATAATTTATCAGGAACATTTATAGGTTCTATTGAAATAAATAGCACAAGTACTGGATCCAATACATTACAATTGGGTAAAATAGAAGATATAACGATAGTAGGGGCAACAAATAATAACTTTTATTTAGGATACAATAGACGATCTTCTGGTGGATCTGAAAGTTATAATACAACAGTTGGTACAAGTATATCTCCAAATATGCTTGGATCATCTAACACATTCATGGGATATAATTCTGGATATAATACTTCTGGAGGTAATCATAATACATCTATTGGATCAAGGAGTGGATATTCTAATATATCTGGTTCATATAATACTAATATTGGAGGTTATTCTGGTTATTCAACTAGTGGGTCTTATAATACCCGTTTAGGATATCAATCTGGATATGCTTCTGGAAGTTATAGTTATTCAACTATGTTAGGGACATATGCTGGTAGAAATAATACCGGGAGTTGGAATAACTATATTGGTTATCAATCTGGATATTTTAATACAAGTGGATGGGGGAATAACAATATAGGTTATAAAGCCGGATATTATAATAAAACAGGTGGTTATAATATTAATATAGGACATGAAGCTGGTCGCGGTGTTTCTAATAATAATAATACACACACAATTCACATAGGATTTAGAGCAGGTCTTAATAGTATAGCTGATTATTCAACTATTGTTGGAAGTGAATCCGGATTATATTGTAATGCTTCTTCAACAAATAATATATTTTTAGGATATCAATCAGGATACTATAATTCAAGTGGTGGTTTTAATATCTATATAGGTAATGCCGCTGGTTTTAGTAATACAACCGGTTTATATAATGTTTCAATCGGTAATGCTTCATCAAATACTGCAACGACGGCAAGCTTTAACACATTTGTCGGTTTATCTTCTGGAAGGATGAATTCAGCTTCTAAAGTTACCGGTATAGGTACAGATTCATTATATAAAAATACTTCTGAGGGGTCAACTTCTCTTGGATTTAAATCTGGATTCAATAATACTTCAGGTACTGGAAATACAAATGTTGGATTTCAAGCTGGATTTAGTAATTCAACTGGAACACGTATTACTATGATGGGGTATAACAGTGGTTATTATAATACTGGAAGTGATAATACATTTATTGGATATGAATCTGGTAAGGCTAATACTAGTGGCGCTTATAATGTTTATCTGGGCTCTCAATCGGGCGACAATACATCAAATAGCATTTACCAAATATGTATAGGTGCCAATAGCGGTGGAACAGGGGGGAATTATAATGTAATGATTGGAGGATACTCAGGAAACGTTACAAATGGACACGAAAATACATTTATAGGTACATCTTCTGGGTACAGTAATACAAGTGGTAGTTCAAATGTTATTGTAGGTAGATCCGCTGGATGGTCTCAGACAACCGCGACTAATAATACAATGGTGGGAAAGGAAGCCGGAAAAAACAATACAGCTAGTAATAATACATTTTTTGGTTATAAATCAGGATACAGTAATAATTCTGGTACAGGAAATACGAATATTGGATATCAAGCAGGATATAGTCAGACATCTAATACAAATAATACTATGGTCGGGTATTCCAGTGGCTATAATAATTCAGGTACTTCAAATACATTTATTGGTTATGATTCTGGTAAATCTAACACTGGAGGAGACTATAATGTTTATGTGGGAACTAAATCAGGAGATAATACTGATAGTAACCATCAGGTTTGTATAGGTTATAATAGTGGAGGGACTGATGGTGATTATAATGTAATGGTTGGTGGTGAATCTGGTAACTCTAACACCGGGGATGATAATATATTTATAGGTGTATCAGCCGGGTACAAAAATACAAGTGGTGATTCAAATGTTATTATAGGTAGAGCTGCTAGCTGGCAACAGACAACAGCTAATTATAATGTAGTTATAGGGAGAGATGCCGGATTTGAGTCAACTGATAGCGGTGTTACATTTATTGGTTATAAAGCCGGGTATAATAACGAAGGAACCGGTACAATGAATACTATGGTTGGCTATAAAGCCGGGACTGAATTTACAAGGTCTCCTGGAGATGGAGGTGGGTCACCTGCGGGTGGTTCAAATACTTTTATGGGATATGAAGTAGCCCTTAAATGTACTACAGGTGGTTTTAATACGTATATAGGGACCCAATCGGGAGGATGCGTGAATACATCTACTGGGGGGTGGAATGCTATCGTTGGAGAAAAAGCGGGATACAATAATACATCTGGAAGTTCTCAAGCTTTTTTCGGACGTGGTTCTGGATACTCTAATACAACTGGGTACAGGAATACATTATTAAGTAATAGGGCTGGTTATGAAAATAAATTCGGTGATTATAATGTACTTATTGGAGGGGTATCTGGTTATAACCTCGGGAAAAATCAAAGTAGTTCTTCCACATGCTCTAAAAATGTATATATTGGAGATGAAGCCGGTTATGATAGAGAGAGTTCATTAGATAATTGTTTTATAGGATATAGTTCTGGTAAGCAAGTTACCAGTGGAAATCAAAATACATTTATGGGATCATATTCTGGATTCTTTGAAACTGGTAATAGAAATATATGTATTGGAATGATGGCTGGCCGTCTCTCAACCGATTCACATTCAGCTGGTCATAATTTATATATAGATTGCTACCGACTTGGATTGACCTCTTTTATTTATGGAACCTTAACATCAATTCCATCATCCACTTCGGACTATCAAACAGCTGCTAGAAAAATGACGGTAAATGCCAATTTTAAAGTTGCGCCACATTGGAAGACAGAATTAAATGATGTTTATATTTCTTCAGGATCTAAATTGGATTTCAATAATGGAGATGTAACTTTAACACATAGTACAAATAAATTAACTGTTTCGGGTGGTACAATTGATTTAGGTAATAATAAGATAACAAATTTATCTAATCCGACGGATGCTCAAGACGCAGCCACCAAGTCTTATGTTGATGCAACTGCTGAAGGACTACATATTCAACCCGCTTGTAGAGTCGCTACTGTTTCTGCTTTAAGTGGAACATATTCCAATGGGACAAATGGGGTTGGTGCTACACTTACAAATAATTCAACTCAAAATAGTATTGGAAATGTAATTAATGAAGGTATTGATTTAATAGTAAATGATCGAGTATTAGTTAAAGATCAGACTTCATTAAATCAAAACGGGATATACAAAGTAACTACGGTTGGTACTAGTTCATCAGCGTGGGTATTAACACGGACAGATGATTTTGATGAAAACGGTGAAATGAGTAAAGGTGATTTTGTATTTGTTACTGACGGAACATTAAATGGTGGAAATGGATGGGTTTTAACGCAAACAACGGAGGACAGCTTATTTAATTTTACTACACATACATTTACGAATTGTTCAGCAACAGGGACACAAGGTCCAACTCTCGCCCAATGTACGTCAGCATACACTCCGTCTTGGACTGATAACACCAGTTATTTTAATGTTAACACTCAGGGTGTCCAAGAATGGAAGGTTCCAGCATCTGGAACATATTCAATAGAAGCATGGGGTGCGAAAGGGGGTTTTCCGAACATGACCGCCAATTCAAATACTCGGGTTGGCAGGGGATATAAAATTAAGGGTACATTTACATTAACTAAAGGAGATATTATTTTCATTGTAGTGGGGCAATCGGGTACTCAGAATACATCAGGTAATTCTGCTAATGGTGGTGGTGGCGGTGGAGGAGGATCATTTGTCTGGAAGAAAGATCAAGAACTCCCCATTATTGTCGCTGGAGGTGGTGGAGGACAAGGTATTACAAACCATAACTTTAAAGGGAAAGCCGCGGATGGAAATAGTGGAAATGATGGTACTCCACCTGGTATAGAAGATTCCACACCAGAAGCCAATCAGGGGACAAATGGATCAGATGGAAAGAATGAACCGGGTACTGCTTCGTTTCGTGCAAAAGGATGGAATAGCACCGGTAAAAATACAGGTGGATCCTTAGCTAACTTCGAAGGAGAAGCCACGTCTCACACAGGTCAATCCGGATATGGTGGCGGTGGAAGATCTCAACACCATGCTGGTGGTGGAGGAGGAGGATTCTCTGGTGGAGGTGTTCAAGATTATACAGGGGTACATAGTCCCGAGGACAATGATACACTTGGAGGTGGTGGTGGAGGTTCATATTTTAATACAAGTTCACCATATAATGGTACTGGCCGGATAGATAGTAGTAGCCTTGGCTATAATGGTAATACTGGGGATCATAACGCCGCACACGGTAAAGTTGTTATCACATCTATTCTAACTAATAATGTAATTGTATGGAATCAATTCTCAGGTGCCGGTGAAATTGTAGCAGGTTCTGGTATTTCAAAATCAGGAAATACATTAAGCATTAACTTCAATAGTTTAAGTGAAGCAGTAATAAATCCAACAAATGATAGTATTGTATTTATTGATGCAGATGGTAATAGTTCTAAAAAAGAATCTGTATCAGATTTTGCTTCAGCAATTTCTGATAACTCGCCTACAAACGGCAGTTCAAACCCTGTAAAGTCTTCGGGTGTATTCACTTCTCTAGCTACAAAATCTACAATCTCAGGTTCAACGCATACTTCAAATGCGTTATGGTTCTGCGATAACGGAACAAATAAAACAATGACAACAAATTCAAATCTCACATTTTCAAGCAGTACACTAAATGTTCCTTTAATAACTACTACAGGTAATATTATTGTTGGAGGTTCTGGAGCTATAACCATACCTTCAGGAGGAACATTCTCTGGTACACCAGCAGCTGGAATGTTAAGGTACAATACAACAACCAATGAGTTTGAAGGTTATAGTAGTTCTTGGGGATCTATAGGTGGTAATGATATCGGTGTTGTCGCTAATGGTGGATTATCTATGTCAGGTGATAACTTACAAATTGATTTTTCTGCGGGGTCGAGTATTAATGGTCAATTAAGTACTACAAAAGGAGGAACAAATAACAATTCGTGGACTACTAATGGAGTTGTTTATTATGATGGAACAAAACTACACAGTGATTCAGATTTAACATTTGATGGAACAAATTTAAAGAGTATAAATAGTATATTCCTTAATAATACAACTAACATATTAACAGGAACTACTAATGGGATAACGCTAGAAAGTGGGACAGCGTCAACTAGCTTTATTCAATTTACATGCCCAAAAATACTTCTATCGGCAACTACTAATGGAGGTGATATAGAACTACGTTTTAGATCAGATAGCTATGCCGATGACCGTGGAGATAACTGGGCATTTAAAATAGTTGATACGGGTACAACCGCAGGATCTACCTTTAACTTAAAAAGTGACTACGGAAAAAGCGGAGCAGGGGGAACTGGTTATAATTCTGAGTTAACAGATACAGTATTAAGTATCGCTGGAACAACTGGAAGTTCTCTTGGATATACATCAACTTTTACGGGTACTGTTGCGGCGACAACGTTTTCTGGATCTGGGGCATCATTAACAAGTTTGAATGCTACTAATCTTTCAAGTGGAACAGTACCATCATCAAGGCTCCCGGGTTATTGGTATCACGCCTCCACTTGGATTTCTTTTGGATTCAACTCTAATAACAGGTTTGAGACAGGTACGGGTGGAACGTTTTTTAGAATTTCTGGAGGTTGGAGATATAAATTTAGCAGCACTTACTTTTCCCCACATAACAGTAACACTGCTGATTTAGGGTCTACATCATATAAGAAATGGAGGAACTTATATCTAACAGACGATATCTTCCTTGAATCCGGATCTATTATAAACTTTAATAGTGGAGATATAACATTAACACACTCAAATAATACTCTAACTATTGGAGGTCACACGGATGCGAATTTCGCCGGTAAAGGTACGGGTTTAACAAATATACCTGGTTCAGCAATATCGTCTGCTCTTACGGAATCAGTTATGCCATTCTTTTTAGATGGTGTTGGAAATTCATATAGAGATATAGGGTATCACGATTCAGATTCGGGTAGTGACGGTGATGCGAGATTTAGATTTCACAGTAATTCAACATTAAGCTCTATTATAGATGGGACATTTGTTACAAAGACCGCCGCAAATGTTTTTTCACCTTATAATGATGCTAGTGGAGGTAGCTATGCTGACCTAGGCTCTACTTCACTCGCTTGGAAGAATATATATGGATCAAATACTTTAAATCTAATTTCAAATAATTCATCAATTACATTGGGTACGGGTACAACTACAGTAAGTCTAACACATAATTCTACAAACCATACATTAACTATAGGTGGACATGCGAATGCTAACTTCGCTGGAAAAGGGAATGGATTAACAAATATACCAGCGAGTGCAATTTCATCGGGAATATTGGATAGTAGTAGATATGGTTGGACAAGGTCAAGTGTTTCTACAGACCATACAGTAATATATAAATATCCTGGAGGTAATCCAGGGAGTGGATCTGATTTGTTTTCCATCGGTAGATCTACACATTCGAGATATGAATTTGAAAATGATTGGGTAAGGTTATATCTGAACAATAATACATCATACAGATATCAGTGGACCACGACTGCGTTTACTCCTGGAACAGATAACGCCGTTAGTTTGGGTTGGTCTTCAAGTCGCTGGAATGATCTTTATTTAGGACCAGGTGCGATTATATATTTTGGAGGAACATCTTCGGTTACCCTTACACATGATAGTACTAATCATAAACTAACTATTGGTGGACATGCGAATGCTTGCTTTGCTGGTAAAGGGACTGATCTAACAAATCTGAATGCTACTGAAATTAGTAGTGGTACATTAAATCAAGCAAGAATGGCTTCTGCTCAGAGTTCAATTCAAACGATATATAATACTTCCCTTAAGATAGGATATAGTGGAAATAGTGGAAGCACATATTATCCAGGAATTGAATTTACTTCAGCAGAAGTTAAAATAAGAACTCCGAGTGATAATAATGTGGGGGAAGTTAATATTGGAAACTCATATATTAAACCTGGAACGGATGCTTCCGTATCTTTGGGTGTATCAGACCGAAGGTGGTCAAATCTATTCATGGCAAGTGGTTCAAAAATTGATTTTAATAATGGAGATATAACTTTAACACACTCAAACGATACTCTAACATTTGGAGGTAGCGGGACCGGCGCCTCCAGTCCTGTGTTTAACATGGGTGGAAAGAAGATAGAAAATATGGCAGATCCAACAGCAAACACAGATGCTGCAACCAAAGGATGGGTTACTTCTCAAATTACTAGTAGTGGTGGTGGAACGATGGATAATGTAGTTGACGATACAAACCCTCAATTAGGGGGTGATTTAGATACAAATAATAAAAATATAGTTACAGTATCTAATAGAGATATTAATCTAATACCACATGGTACTGGTGAAGTGGAAGTTGGAAGTTCTACCAATACTTCTAATTTGAACGTTACCGGTTCAATTACTGTGGGAGCACCGGGTGCAGCTGGCTCAACCGCTGATGGAACGATTGTAATGGACGGAGGTGATTTAAAGATCAGAATAAACGGTGCATGGAAATATATTCAATTTTATGACACAAATCCAAATGGATTGTATTCATTTACTACACATACATTTACGAATTGTGGTTCAGCCGATGAATATGGTCCAAATTTGACAGAATGCAAAAACTCTTATGGAGCCGACATTGTCCCTTGGAACAATACTAGTTTTTTTAATGTTATTGGACATTCTACATACAAGGGGATTCAATTATGGACTGTTCCAAAGACAGGTACTTATAAGATTGAAGCATGGGGGGCAAAGGGTGGTGATGGATATACTACAAATGTGGGGGGTAATGGAGCAAAAGTTTACGGAAACTTTTCATTAGTGGAGGGTGAAAAAATTATGATAATGGTTGGTCAGATGGGCCTTGCGCCAATTGGGTCAAATCGAGGTGGTTCTGGTGGTGGAGGGACATTTGTTGTAAAACAACCCAGTGGAGGTACGTATTCAAGTATCACAAATTCCAATTATTCCACATATACCCTTGTTGTAGCTGGTGGAGGAGGTGGATCTGCGAGATCAGAAACTTCTGGGAACCATGGCCACGATGCTTCTCATACATCTAGTACAGCTACCGGTGGAGGGTCTGAAGGGGGGGGATACGGCACTGGTGGAGGAGGAGGTTTAGTTGGAAATGGCGCTGGCGATGGATACTATTCTGACACTACAACTGGTGGATTCAGTTTTAAGTCTGGTGGTCGAGGTGGTTTACAGGGCGGCTATAGCTCTGGATCTGGAGGTAGCGGTGGTACAGACGTACGTGGAGGTTTTGGTGGTGGGGGGGGCAGTTCTGTCCATGCTGGAGGTGGTGGTGGAGGTATGAAGGGTGGTAATGGTGCATCAACCCATAATGATCGGGCACACGGAGGCACTTCATATAATGGTGGAATTTCCGGGACAACTGGTGGAAGTAGTGGCTCTTCACCCAGTGGAAATAATGGACACGGTAAAGTTATTATCACAAAGGTTTAAGTATTAAATAACCATATGATTATTAATATTAAAAATGATAAGATAAAGGTATAAGATATAAGATATAAGATATAAGAGAGATATATAGTTAAGCAGCATATGCAATCCCGGCCATTCCCGACATTACTCTTAATACATTATAATTAACAGCATATATATTACTAACATAAGTTGTGTCTGAGAAGATAAGAGAAGCACTTTCAACTTTTGAGAAGTTACATGTACCTGATGGTTGATGTTCTTCAGGTTCTATAGAGAATGAGTATATATTTATATCTTTTTTTAATTGAGAACAGTTTGATAATGGATTATGTGTCCTTGCAATAATAGTTAATAATACATCATCTCCATCTGCTATAGTTAATGAAGTTCCATCCGGCTTTGAATTAGTTAATATATTCCTATCAAGTGTTAATTCTGAATATCTATCGGGATCTAACTCTGTTCCTCTTATTCTAACTTTGGTAATAGTGAATGTTTGGGAAGTTGTAATAGTATTTGTTGAATCATTATCATTTATTCTAATTTGTACAATATCCCCTGGATAATAATTAATAGAGTCTTCGCGCTCTTCCCTTATCACTAATGTTTTATCGGATGCTATATAATCAGCATTTGTTGTTAAACTACTAAGTCCACAAATAGCGCATGTATTATTTGCATTTAATGTATTACTTATTGGATTCGTTTTAAGGGTTTGTAATTGATATGGTCCACTTACAACATGGACATTTAGTAGTTCTGGTGTCTCCTTTTCTTTTATATTATAACCAGGAATCGATGTATGGTGTTGATATGGTTGTTTAATTTGAAAATATTCTTTACTTTGTTCAGCCATTCTATCGTGACCATTAATCTGAATTTTAGCTTTTTGTGTTGTCATAGGATAAGAATTAGGGTTTGTCCATATAATTTCTTTTACTGGATGTTCAAGATTTAATTTAAATACTTTCTTATTATCATCTTTTTCTTTTTGTATTTGGACTTGTTCAATTAAATACTCATGCGATACTTGAGCAAACCTTCTTCTTTCATCTGTATCTAGATATACATAGTCACCCCATACTTCAATTGTATTCGATGTCTGAGCTGAAGCATTTTCCCTTGTTAGATTTTCATTTTCACTGGAAGAATAAACACTGTTCCCCCATGTAATTTTTAATTGGACTTCATGGTATTGAAGGGCGATTAAAGGTAGGGCTAATCCAGGATTCCTACAAAACCAAAAGTTAAGAGGATACATAATTGTTTTCTGTGTTGTCTGTGGGAGATTATTATTATTAAATGATCCACTTAGATATTTAAATCCTTCTTGTTTTGATTTTGGTATTGTTAATTCAGTCCATATTTGATTCCATTCGCGATATTGTTTATCAATTCTTTGACCACCTATCTCTATTTCAAAATCTTCAATTATATGATCTCCACATATACCCATATTTGTAGTGTTTTGATCTGCTTTTACATAGATAGATGTTAATAAATCTCCTGTTTTAGAAATTGTAACAGTTGCTTTATTATTTACAGTAGTTATTCCAATTTCTGAATGGCCATTTATATCTTGTTTTATGCATTCCATTGAAAAGTTAGTATGTCTTCTATATACAACCTTAAAAAATGTAATTTGGGGATTTCCTGTTAAATATACATCTTGTGATCCATACGCAATAAGTTGAAGTAATCCTCCTCCCATTATACTATTATATTATTATAAAATATATAAAAAATAATAACACACCTAAAGATATTGTAAATAAAATAATTTAATAAGTATGGATGGAACGTAACATTTCTAATAATTTTGATATTAGAGAGCTTATGGATTACGATACTATAAAAAATTTATTGATAAAATTACCTACCGAACTATCTTTATTTGAGGTAAGTTGTATTTTAATAAATAATAAAGTGAATGAAAAAAATTAAGGATAAAGAGATTCAATATTCAAAAAAAAAATTAATATTAATACTATTTGATTTATCTAAGTAAGATAATCATTAAATATTTCTTTTGTATATTCTTCATCTTTCTCAAGGTCAAGGACCTGTTTTACTGGATTCATTATAGAATTTGTAATATAGAAGTTATAATCAATTTCTAAATTATTTTCACGAATATAATCTGGATGTTCTATTCTATCACCCTGAAGGATTTTCTTATTTCGAGGTTTTCCTTTATTGGCGCCACTTTTATATCTATTATTAAAGTCATACAGCATGTTATCTGGAAGTTTCCTATACATATATGGTATTCTATCATTTGGTTTTGGTTTATTACCTGGATTCCTTTCGGCCATTCTATCCGCAAGGACTTTATGTGCAACCGCATCTGGATTTTTATAATATCCTCTGAGTGATTTTGAAATTATAAACATAGATTCATTCATTTCACCATTTTTGATTTGTTTTAATGCTTTCCTTAACCATTCTATAGCTATATCAACACTTTGATTCATTATGATTTCTATAACATTTCCAAACACGTATTTTACAATTGGAGCATTATCCCTCCTCTTCATAACGATACCCATAGATGTTCTTTCTTTTGGTTTATCTGATTTATATTCATACTTATCTCCTGTATACCTTTTCTTAGATATAAGAATGAATGGATAAAATGTCTTTTCATATTCTAAATCCTGAGGACCTTTTCCATATTTTTCTTCATTCCAATTAGGATTCATTATATTCTCAGTAATCCATTCCCCAGCTTTAATACCACAATCTATACAATACTGTAGTCCTTCTTTACCATGTAATTCTTCACCTGTTTCATGGTGTATCCTTGAGAATTTGACAAAGACAGAATCTGTATCTCCATAAACTACAACCGGTTTATTATAACCCATAGCAGATGCCCATGAAACAACTCCATCTCTAGCATCATAAATGCGGCTCCGACCAATAGATGTTGTACATGCGGCTATCTTTTTGAAGAAGATAGAACTTGTTTTAGCACCCATTTGACCATAAACAGAATTAGCTGTGACCTTATATGCCAATTGAAAACCATCAAGAACCTTTTTCTTATTTTCATCATCTGTTTGTTTAATCTTAGACCTTGTTTTCTTTCTCTGATCTAATAGATTTTCAAGGATAGTTGGTATAATACCCTTGGTATAATCACGTGTAGCATAATAACAGGTAGTCTGTGTACCAGCTTTTGTCTTATGAACAGTCTTACCTTTTAATTCTGAAATATAATCATCATAGGGTGTAATGGTATGAGGGATCTTTTCTAAAATTTTATTATATTTCTCAGGATTTTTATCAATATCATCTTGCGTTCCAATATATGTTTCATGTGAAAAGTTATTCTCAATAATGGAATTAGGGTATAGAGAAGCATAATCTAGAACGCTTACTGGATCAACTTCATAAATACCTGGATCTGGATCAAGTACAATCGCACCTTCAAATCCATCGTCTGCGATTTTAGAATCTGAATAATTCTTTAGAGTTGGTATTCTTGTATTATGCTTACTACATTCTTTAGTAACAAGTGAATTAATCTTGATACCCTGGCCTCTTAGAAAGATATACGATAGAGGAACAGAAGATACAGTAGCCATACCAATGTTATTGGGAATAAGATCTAATAGAAGTAGTAGATGAATACATAATTCACAATCCATAATACAATACTTCGCAATTTTAGCTCTCCCTTCTGATCCACCCGTTTTATGGAAACTAAAGATCTCTTGGGGTGAGACATCGTCCTTAGAAAGACACCATTCAATTGAAATTGTTTCTTTCTTATATTCATTGAAATTAATTAATCCACCTACAGTAATCTGTTTATCATCGTTCCAAAGACCGATAATATTAAATTTCTTACCATTTTTATATTTCACTAATCCATATTTTGTATTAATGTTAAACATTACATAATCGCCAACTTTAAGGTTCCCAAGATTATTTGTTCTAATACGTGTAAAAGTAATCTTCTTTTCCCGATTTCTAAAACGGTCCACTTCAATTATATTACCTTTCATAAAATGAGAAGATACATCATCGAGTTTATAAGAATCCAATGCATGACCCTTTTGAATTTCTTTTTGAATATCAAAGACAATACGACCATCCATTGAAATATATTTCAATACATTATCACCTAAACCAGAAGAACTAAGTTCTTTATTAGCAATCTTACATGATTTCTCCCAATAATTATTGTATTTAGAGAGTGTCATTTTAGATTTAGAGATACCATCCATAGATTTGATTCTATCAGAATCAACGTTTCTCATCAATCTACCCAATCTATAAAATTGATTCTTAGGACACTTCAAACAACACCGTGTTTTCTTACAATCTTTTTCACATGGGAATAGATAATTAACCCTCTGATTAATGTAATCAAAATCAAAACCAAAGATATTATAACCAGTAATAAGGTCTGGATTTCTATACAGAATGAGGTCTTTCCATTTTAAGAGTAGTTCTTTCTCAGTTTTACAAGGGAATACATTGATACCTTCTAAATCATCGCATATTTTTTCAGTAGGCTTATCTTCATTTCCAATAACTATAATAGATCTATCAAAACATTCATTATCTCCATATCTATGGAATACTGTACCTATCTGAATAATAGGGTCACCTTTAATATTAATTTTTTCACCAGATTCATTTGTAATCTCATTAAGAATTAAAGTTAATCTATTAATAATAGTATCACGTGTCTTAGAACTTGTTTTAGATTCATCAATTGAAAGTATGACTTCATCAGTAATCTTACTCATTACATTCTTAAGGCCATTTTCTGAATAACACCCATTTGATGTATATATAGACTGAATATCATTAGATCCACCATTAAAAGCTTCTTCAATACACCTTTTAATAAATAGTTTCTTACTAGTTGTGGGGTTCAGATTGATACAATTTCTAAAGTATGCTTCATGAATATCAATAACAACTTTCTTAAAATCTTTAATAGGATTTGGAAAGTCTCCATGTGAACTGTCACATTCAATATCAAAAGAAGCTGTAATAAATGGAGCCGTTGAATCAGATGTTAATGGAGTTATATTACTCATCTTAAGTTTAGAGATTTCAATATCTACATTAAATATCTGTTCAGCTTCATCAATAATATTAAATTCTCTATTTGGAATTTTCACACGTACCCAACCACAGGATTCAATATTCTTTTCATGGATAAACCGTAACGTTGGATGTATCTTTGATTCATACAAATTAGCAACACAATCACAATTATGATCTTGTTTAAACCATTCTAATATCTTCTTATCACATTTAATTTCTTTATTTATAATTGGAGAATATCTCTCTTTATGGTATGCTATGATAGTGTTACATATCTTTCTCATAGATGAGTAAGTATCGAACTCCATCTTAGCATACTTATACTTATAAATACGGTTATGCTCAAAATCATAATTAAGACCATAAAAGTTTTTTGATTCTTTGATAGTTATATTACAGGGTAGATTCTTACTATGAATAAACTTTTCTTTATTAATTTGTCTATCTTTTTCACGTTTAATACCTTCTTTTTGTTCAAGCTTATCTATCTTCGGTCTGATAATTACATCTCTAATAAAAGTTGTTGTAAATGTCTTATTCCATGATTTAGGGACCCTCATAAAGAAGTAAGGTTTAAAACCTATCACGTTGCAACTTACATCTTTTCCTTCTTCTGTTTTCCCATAAAATGTAATCGTAAATTCTTTATCAAATGGATTACCATCAAAGTCTATAGGGATATCATCTGAATCTATATCAATAATTTGAAATGTTATTTCATCATCCATTATACTTATATTTAGGTTATTGATTTTAAATAAAAAAATCAATCAAATTTTTAGAATGTTAGTGAAATGAATAATATATAACATATATATATATATAATCATATGATAGACTTCCTTATATTTTTTATCAGTATTATGATAATGTTTTTAGTGGCCAATAAAATAATAATGAAAGATAATGATATTATTATGGTAAAATCAGATTTTGATAATATGAATTATATTGTTAGAGACTTACCGGATGCTAAACAAGCCTCAATTAAATTATCAAAAATAAATAAAAAGATTATGTCATTAATAAACCATCTCACTACAACAAATGACGAAAATAGTAAATATCAAAGATTAAAAGAAAGGTATAATCCAAATACACTTTCAGAAACAAGTGAAACATCCGACCATGTATCATACTCAGTTAATAAAGGTGAGAAAATTGCATTATGTCTAAGGAATAAGAAAAGCAATACATTTGAAGATGATAATATAATTATGTTTGTACTTATTCATGAATTAGCCCATATACTTACAGAAGAAGTAGGCCATACAGATAAATTTTGGGATAATATGAGGGAATTACTGGAAGAAGCTGAAAAATTAGATTTATATATTCCAGTAGATTATAGTGAAAAGAATAAAGAATACTGCGGAATGACAGTAAAAACAACTCCGTATGATTTTAAAAAATAATATTTTTTGTTAGTATATGGATACTAATTTTTGTAATAATATAAATATTCATAAAAGGATCATCAATTGTATTTCCCCCATTGAAGGGAAAATCTACATATTTATGAATATTTATTTCCTAGAAACAGAGTTTTCTAAAGGAGACCAGGTAACATGGTCAATAAATGGTATTAGAAACATTGGAGAAATATCTTCTTTTAAAGATGATGAAACAGTTACTGTTGTAGATGATGAAACAGAAAAGTCAATAACATTACCACTAAATAATATTAATACTGTTCATCCAATACACAGCACTATAATGAAAATGGAAGAAAATTTATCAGATGAGGAAGATATATTTGATGAAATAGAAGAAGAAGATATAAAACAACTATGTGGTTTTTTAGATTGTAAAAAGAGTGATATTAAAAAATTATTATTCCCCGAAGGATATAAATCTGTATTTATTTATGAAGACATGATTAATGAAGATGATACAAATGAAATTGTACTTATCAAAATATCTCAGTATTGTTTAAGGAGTGAAACTACACCCTATAAAAAAATACTCGCTGTATACGAGGATAGTAATGATGGACGTAATAAAGCGGTCGGGTTTAGTTATGATGACCATACTATTTTATCAATTGATGAAATAATTTCATTAGAGACGTGTGATTTAATCAGTTCAAGTGAAAGATTTACAGATATTAATGGTGATAATCATATCTCTTTGAATGATAGCCTTCTTGAATTATTTGAGAATAATAATATTAAAAATAATACATTATATTTCTTATCTATTGATCAATATATTGAAGAAAAAGATATTAGAGATGAATTATTATCTAATGATTTAGAATGTGATGAAATTTCTGAAGAAATTAAATTATTCAAGAATCGTATTATTAATAAATATTGGCCCTATAACAAAAATGATACATTAGAGAAGGTATTAAAAACCGATAAAACTAAAGAATACATTGATCAAAAAATACAATTAAGAAATTATTCAAATGGAAATAAGTTTATATACAGTGAACTTTTAAATTATATTAATCCTAAAGATGAACATAAAATAGAAGAGGGTTGTGATTTTTTTGAACTAGATTATTTTAGAATTATAAGAAAAGATACTCGATTAAATGTTGTCAACCTCTATAAATTATTTTCAGAATGGAAATTAGAATCTAATCTACCATTTGTAAAATGGGTTGGCTCTACATATGATAACATATTTTATAAGATGTATAGAGATTCAATGATATATGAAGGGTTTGATGCATTTAGAACGAAAGATACAATCATTAATTTTGATCTATGTACATCGTGGGTTGGTAATCTATATAGGAGTAATAATATTATTAATATAAATCAATATGAAATATTACATAAGAATGATGTAATTATTTTTAAAGTTTGTAATGAGGGTGATAAAAGGGAATATTGTTCATTTGTAATTCATCAAAGTGGAGATATTGAATTTATAATTAAAAAAGATAAATATGATATTGTTAGCATAAGTAAGAGGGAAACTATCCATGAATTATTTGCCGCTTGTAATTCACTTATTTATAAAATTAATCAAATGAATATATATTCAACATATGATATCATTGATTTTGGAGATAAAGATGAAATAAATAAATTATTTATTAATGAAAAAGAAACCGAGAATCAAATAGATTTCATTGATTATAATATTTACTTTGAAACAAATAAATATGAAGTAAAAGATGGAATAACTCTACAGCAACAAAAAACATTCATGGAAGATGATTCTTATAATCCAAATACACGGCCATTTATAAAAGGAAGTAAAAGTGGTTTCTATTTACCTTTGTTAAAAAATATTATGAAAAACCTACCTATGTTTTTTAGATATATGATTGAAAACAATAAAGACGGTGAAGGTGTAATATCAGGACATTATAAAAGAGTGAATAATTATGCTAATAGATCAACGATTCAATCTGCTATTTCATCGTATGTTAGTATTGGTGATTTAGAAGTTGAAGAAATTGTTAATATTATAAGTAGTGAATTCAATAAGGATCCAAAAGATATAATGGAAGAATACGAATCATGGGAAATAATGATGAAAGAAAAAAGAGATAAGGGTGATATCAGGGTAAATACAGTTATTGAAGAAAATGGACCTGATATAATTATAAGAGAAAAAGAAGACTATCTACAGTTTGAAATTAAAGACTCTAAAAGTTTTAGAGAATTAGAAAGAGTAATTATAGTCATTAAAACAATGATGAATATGATATATGATTATGTAAATGGTAATGATAGATTTGACCATGAAATATTAGGATCCTATTTAGAGGGAAGTTTAATTAAATTGGAAGATATAGATGATGAATTAGTATCTAAAGAAAGTTCCGCCCCTACATTTGACGATCTATTCGCCGTTGGTGATGATACTGATGATGATGATTCCGAAGAAGAAGGAGAAAACTATTTATCAGATTCCGACTCAGATGATGAAGATGAACAGGAAGGAGGAGGTGGGAAATATGAGGTGCGTTCGTATGCCCTTAAAAGATTAAAAAAATATGACAAAGATTTATTTGATTTTCAAAGTGAAAGGTACCAGGTTAATAAAAAAGGGAAAACAACAGCAACAAGATATGGTTATGCAAAAGTATGTCAAGCTTCCAAGGGATTAGGGTCTAGGCAACCAATTGCCGTAACATCAGATGAACTAGAAAGAATAAATAATAGTGAAGAATTAGGATCTGGTAAAGAGTCTTATTATAGACCACTTCGTGTTGAAGGAAGAGAAGAAATAAATGGTAAAGAAATACATTATATTTGTCCTCAATTCTGGGATGTATCTAAACAATTGAGCATACGTAAAGATGTTGCTTTAAAAATGGATCCCGATACCATAATCCCCGAGACACTACCAAGAGATGGGAGGTCTGATAGTTTTATCTTAAAAAGGAAAGGAACATATTGGGATGGTATTCCTGAAGAAGAATCATATAAATATTTCGTACCTAAGATTATGCCAGATAGAAGTATTCATCCAGATGGTTATGGACTTCCGTGTTGTTATAGCGGTGTGAGAAAAGAAAAAGAAGATAAACCACCACCCCCACCACCTCAGACAAAAGATATTGGGAAAATTGAATATCCAAGCTTGTATAATCCCGATAAATTTATATGTGAGACAATTAATACTAAAACAAGTGGACAACTTCAACCTGGAAAATGTTCTCAACTACCAAAAGAACTACAAAAGATGCTCAATCAAAATGATATATTCAAATTAGATAAAGATTTAGATATATCAAAAGGGTTTATAAGGAAAGGTGTTGTTCAGAATAATGGAGAATATATATTTGATGAGTCTTCATTCATAAATTCTTATATTGAAATTATTGATTATCCAAAAGACTCAGAAACATTTATTGAAGAAGAAATTATTAAGGTATTGGAGAATGATTTACAATTATTTGAAAACTGTTCTATTATTCACAAGGAATTCAAAATAGAATCTATAAATAAGGAAGATATTAAATATGTAATTCAAATATTAGAAAAGAATGAAGGATATTCTGATTCAATGAAAGAATATTTATCAGAAATTATATCTGAAAATGAAGCACCATATGATTTATTATTTGAGACAAATAATGAAAATTATATATTTAATTTAGTTTTATCTTTAAAATCATATGTTGGATTCCTACGTTCAAAGGAAGAAAAAGATGATACATTTTTGATACCCGTATTAAATAACCTTAACGATGAAGATGAATCTATGAATATAATAATTTTTGAACTAGTGGATGATATTATTAAGATGAAAATAACAGAATATACAGATACAGATAATATATGTTTTATCTATAAAGATAAACAATATTATGAACCTATTATATATAGAGTCAATAGTTATTCATTGATAACTAATAAGAAAGATATCTTTAAAAATAGAATTATAATGGATATTAAAACATTTAATAAAAAATATTTTGAAGAGTTAGGATATATATATAATAATATTACATTTGTACATCATTTACTCCAACCTTACCCTCGTGGGAGGATGAGAGATTTAACTTCTACAAGGATCCAAAAATTGAGTGATTGTCCTTCAGAATTAGATGAAATATGTAGTGAGTGGTTATCTTATGAAGATTATATTCAATTGATTAAACCAGAATTAGTTAAAGGTATAGACATAAGATGGCAAGAAAATGTTACTCCTGAATGTGATAATTCTGGAGAAAAGGTATATTCTAAGATTAAAGAAATTAAAAATGGTTTTGTGATTCCAGATGACTCCGATAAAGAATATAAGCCAGAGGAACTATATTATAAAGCAGATAACAAAATAATAGATCCTAAATTAATAGAAAAAATATCAAAAGAAGACTGGGCTTGGATAGATGAGAGTTGTTCAGATAGTATAAAAGATAAAGATATAGATGCACTTATTAGACGCGAAATAGATCCAGAAGGAGATAAACTACTTTTAGAATATTCAACCCTTAGAAGAAATAAAAAATTAGAAACCGAAGATAAAAAATTAAAAAGGGCCCTTCAATCTGAATTCTGCCACATCCTTAAAATTATAGATGATATGAATGATATTATTAATAGTAATAAACAAAGTAAGCTTGATAGTATAATTATAGAATTAGAGAAAAAAAATTATATATTAGACGGGTTTTATTTGAATAGATATTCTGAAGTTTCTTATCTTTTATATAATAATAATGGAAGTAAAGGGATATTGCCAATTCAACCAAATATAGTTACTAAGAAATATAGAGAAGTATCTAAATATTATGATTTAAACAGTAGATATATTCCATCGGTTGAAACAGCGATTAAGGATCTTCAAATATTTAAGAAAGGTATTGCGAATATAATAGTAAAACCAATAGATCTAGAAAAATCTACAATCTTATCAATATCATTAGTAGATGGGACATATTTACCGGTGAAAGGTGAAATCATAAGTAGGGGTAATAAATTATATAATGATTATGAAATCATTCAGAGTAATAGTAATTTTAAAGAAATTGATGATTCACTTTATAAGATTAATTATGATACAAACAAAGATGAAATGGATACATTTATATATGATTTCAATTATGATAATAAACTATTACAAGTTATATTCAATCATATGATAAATTTAGTCAATAGAAATGAAAGGGAAATTAAATTAGTAAATAATAATACTAACATTAAATTAAATGATAAACTATATTTTACTATAAAAGAGAATAATATAAATGTAATAACAGATAATGAATATAAATTATTAACTTATAAATTGGTATATAATATAAAATTAGACAATGAATATTCATATAAAGAGGATGAAATACCCTATTTTGGTGAAGTTACTAATATTAATGATTCTAAAATAAATATTAATGTGAGATTAAATGATAAAATTGGTATTATAGCAAAGGATAATATTATAAGATTCCATGATAAAAAAGAGATATTAATGAACTTGCTATTTAATTCTGATATAATTATACCTGATAATATCTATATTAATAGAGATGATATATTCAAAATAGTTAATGATGATGAATTTTCTAAATTGAAATTAGATGAATTAATAGAATATACAGATGAATCTAATATGGTTGTTAAAGGTGTATTGAATAAAAATAAGAGCAAATATACTAGTAAAGTATTAATAGGAGAGACTAAATATTCAAAAGAGATTGAAAATATTATGATGAAATATATAAATAAATTGATTATAATTATTATGAATGGGAATTCTATAAAAGATATGAACAAGACATTATTTGAGAATACTGTAAAATTATCTTATATTGAGAAAATCATACCAAAGGAGGAATTATTCTTTAGATATACGAGAAATAAGAATAAAATGAATGAGAGATTAAGGATTATCTTTAAAAAGAATAGTGATTTTATTAAAACGATTGATGAGGGTAGTTTACAAGTAGATAAGAAGATTATTACACGGAAATTAGATAAGATTCCATATTATATAAATAAATTATACGGAGAATCATCTTTTGTTGCATTTAGTATAAATAGTATTAGAGATAATGGTTCTGATTGGTTTAATATGACTGAGTCTTTAAAAGCTGTAAATATTAGAGGATTAGAATATATAAACCCTAAGAGAGAAAATAGACCCGATGTTATTAATATGATTATAGATGGATTGAATGATGTAGAAAAAGAAAATAAAAAGAGAATATTAGATGACTATAATAAATATGAGAAGATAAAGGGGAAGGTTTTAAATATAAAGGAACCTTATCAGTATGCTGATTTTGATGATATTAAAAAGCGTATCTTTTCTAAACCGGGTCAATTAAGGTTTCAGATTCCAGATATTCAGATGTTATTAAATACGGTAAGTAAAAAATATGAAATAGATCTTGGTATAATATTTATTACATATAATTATCAAAAGGGATCTGATATTTATTTCTTCCATACAGAAAAGTTATTCAAAGATACTAAAATATTATCATTTTATCATACAATTTATAATAATGACTATATACTATCTAATATTATTTCAGATGATAAATTAGTTATGACAGTTTCAGGTTTACAGGGTATTAATGATAAACATAATATATGGTTAAAGCATAAAGATGGACATACAATAGAACAAAGGCCATGTAATAAACGTAAAGAGGAGTTATCTAGATTAAGGGAAGAAAGAAAGTTAAAAGAAAAAGAATTGAGTGAATTGAATGATGAAATTGATAAAGTAAATAATGAAGAATGCGATATGTAAATTATCAATTGAATACATTATAGTATAACATAAACTTCACGACTCACTATTTGAAGGCTATTTTGTAAATCAGAATGGTCAATACTAACACTTTTACCACTTTTTGAAATACTAATTATATTTTTTATTATATGTTTTCCTCTTGTTTTAAATATTATATCAAAACCAATATAATTATGAACATTATCAGGTGTTAACCTTATAAATTCCATTTTAACGCTATAATAAAACATTTGCATCAAATTTATAGATTAGTCATTCTATACCTTTGAGCGTTTGAAATGTTCAAGGGTTTAAATATTTAAATATTTAAAATTATTAGATAATAGATGGTCTACATATCACATAAATCTAAAAATGCTCCAAAACTTTTAAATATACCGAAAGAGGTGAAAGAGAAAAATCCAGTCCGATCGGAGCTGTGGCCGGCTTGTGCCCCCCTGGAAGAAGAGGACCAACTACCGACACGAGTCCTGGTCGAGGGTTGGCGTTTTTCTCGTGAGAGGGAAATGGGAATGCCTGCTTTTGTTCGTGAAGAGGACCGCTTGAATTGGTTGAGGGAAAGAGACTCCAAAGGTAGTATTCGGCCTCTCAAACGGAGGGGTAGGAAGCCGAAGAAAGACAAAAAGAAAGAATTGATAAAAGAAAATACAGAATCAAATATAAAAACTTTAACGGATGAAACATTAATAGAGAAACATATGAAGGCGTACTCCACCGAATTTTCAATAAGGCGTACAACTGATAAAAATAAAAAATGGGAGGAATTTTGGTCAAATGAAGAAGGATATAGACCTACATGTGACTGCGATACATGTAATATACATAAAAAACCATGGATGCAATATCAATGTATAATGAGACCTTGGTGAGTGTTTATTCGTATTTTTTTATAATTGTTTGAATAACAATGGACTATTTTTCAGATCCTTTTCATATATCTATTTTAAAAAATCATATATTAAAGGATCCATTATGTGATTGGTATAATATACAAGGTTTCCTTGGTAATAATGATTATATTAAAGATGAAGATAATCATTATAAAGAATTTATAATCAGAGAATCAAATAACTATCGTGAAAAACTTATCAATCAAATAAAAGAAAAATCTGGTTTAAAGGTCGTTCTAAATCCATCTATTTCTGATACTGTTAATTTAATAAAGAAAAATTACCCATTAATCTTGAATGGAAGACTTCTTTTAGATAGGAAAATGGTAGTTCATTGTGATATTATAATACGGTATGATTATTTTAAGAAGATATTCCCTAAAATAGGAAATTTGCCATTCCATATATATGTAAATGATAATCAGTATATGTTAATAAGTATAAGTTACTCATCTATCAATTTTAAGATGGATCTAAAAGAAACATATAGTGAAGGTGTTTTAATGTATAAGAAGTGTTGTTTATATGCTTTTCAAAAAACAATGGAGAAAATATTAGATTATAAGCCAAAGTGTTTTATACTGGGTAAAGAGTATTATTATAAAAAAACACAACTACCAAGAGAAGAGTTTATAGGATTTGTCTTATTTGATGATAAAATAAAAGGTAAATATAGAAATTCATATAAATGGATATTAGATTTAAGAGATAATTATTTAGATATGAATATTATACCAAAGCCAACACAAATTGAGTTATATCCTAATATGAATTACAAAGAAAGTAATTGGGAAAAAGAAAAATATAAATTGGCAAATACTATTAAAGAAATAACATTGGTATGGAATATTTCTTATGAGGAACGATGTGATTATTTAAAAAAAGGAATAGAATGTTGGGATGATAATGTTTTATTGTCTCATTTAAAAGAATCAAAAAAAAGAGATATTCAAGAAAGAATGATACATATGAATAAAACAAACGATATTTTAATATATCCTCGTAAGACTGTATCAAGTAATTTAACTAATATACTTCAGGGAGAAAATAATATCTATTTTGATGTTGAGAGTTTTTTATCTTTTGATGAAAAATATAATTTCTTTGATACCAAAATAAAAAGGAAAATACCAGTATTAGCTATCATAGGATTTATACATAATGGTAATTACTATGATTATACTATAGAGAAATATACAATGGAAGAGGAACTGAAATTAGTAAAACGCTTTTCAGAGGACCTATTTAGAATATCTGATAAGAAGAGTTTAAATGTTTATCATTGGGGACATGCAGAAAATAATTATATGAAATATATAAATGATAAATATCCTTCAATTATATTTCCTGAAATAAAATTAATAAACATACTTGATTATTTTAGAACTGAACCCATTATAGTTCAAGGAGTATTCAAATTCGGATTAAAATCTATTGGTTCAGCACTTTATAAAAATAATTTAATTAAAACAACTTGGGGTGAAATGGATAATGGTTTAGATTCAATGATTCAATTTAAAGATATATGTATGAAACATGATAAAAAAATCCCCATTAAAAGGTATACAGAGATAAAAGAAATAGTAGAGTATAATTATATTGATTGTAAGGTCTTAAAAGAAATAGTTGAATTATTAAGGGGTATATATGTTTAATTTATCTTTCGGCTTCAACTAATTTCCTTAATGCTTCTTCATATTTTTTATTTTTTTCATTTAATGCCGTGACTATCTCTTTTAGTTTAATATTTTGCTTGGTAATTCCTTCAATTATATTTTGTTGATTATTGATTATTTTTTCATATTCAGTGATTTCTTCATTTACTATTTCGTCGGATTTAATAAATATTCTTGTCTTATAAATTAGTGATCCATCTGGATTAAGGTGTTTAATAGGGACTGGTGTAATTTTCCCATTATCAACATAAATAACATTATCACCCATTCTTATATATTTTCCACCATCGTGAAAGTACTCTTCATCGTCGTTAATGTCTATAGTTATATATTTAACAATATCACCAATATTTATATCATATACTGATTCAATTTCATAAAATCCATTCAATTCATTTCGTATATAAGAAATATCTTGACTCATAATAATTCTATGTTATTATCTTTAATATTATTTTTTAATATTATTTTTTAATATTTTGAGTAAACCATTGAATAGCTTTATTAATTGATTCTTCATTTAAATAAACTTCTTCACTTTTATTCAATGTTTTATATAACATTAATACTTCAATCTTTTTTTCAAATGCTAGTTGTATGTGTCTATCATATGGAGAAAGTGTTTCCACATAATGTTTATGTTCAATATCACCATATGTCATTTTATTAATATATAAAATATTTAATTTGAGTACATTAAACTTGTTGTACCTCCTTTAATCCTTATGACATTATAATTAACAGCATATATCGTGTCAATCTGTTTCGCTTCTGTTATCTTAATCTTCGCTTTATTAATTCTTGAAAAGTTCATTGTTCCCGAAGGTTGGTGTTCTTCTGGATTAAGTGAAAATGAATAAACATAAATATTCTTCTTTAGATTTGAACACTTTGAGGTTGGATCTTGAGTCCTCGCTAGAATAGATATAGAACCATTACCATTTATTGAATTATTGGGTGGTTTATTAGTGGTAATATCACCACTTCCAGATTCAATATTTAAAGTATATTCTCCAGCGGTAGTACCGCTCTGTGGTTTTGTTCTAATGGCTTTTACAGTAGAATAAATAGTTATAGCTTCATCTGCCCCTGTTCCTGATATAGGATATGTTATGGATAATAGATCTCCTATTTTTATATCTTCTACAGCTTTACCAGAGGACACTAATATTCTCAAATGTCCAGTATAACTAGAATCATCTGAAAGTGTGCTTTTTATTTGAAAACTATCTCCAGATAACGACCCACTCGAGGCCTTACATTTATCTGTTCCCCCCATTATTAATATTGGATTCATTAATAATTTTGATCTATCAACTTCTTTAATATTATATCCTGGTATAGATGTATGGTGGTCAAATGGTTGTTTTAATTTAAAATATTCTTTATATTGGAGTGCGTGTCTGTCAATTTCATTTAATGTTATATTCATTTTTTGATTGGTTATTGCATTTGCCCCTGTATTGTTTTCTGTCCATATTAATTCTTTTATAGGATGATTAAATTTCATTTCAAATATAGTTTGTTGCCCTTTATTACTTGTGTCTTGATATTGTAATTGTTCAATTAGATATTCATGTTCTATTTGTGCGAATCGAATCCTTTCTTCTCTATCAAGGAAAATATAATCAACCCAAACAGTACAATTATGACCTGTAGAGGAGGAATCTTTATTTATATTTGAATTATTCCCCCATTTAAATTTTAACAAAATATCATCGTATTGTAAAGATAAAATTGGTAAAGAAACACCAGGATATCTACAGAACCAAAACATTAAAGGTATCATTAAGCAAGCTTGATTTGTACTATCAGCCCTTGTTGATAAATTATTTTCAAAACTATTACACATATATTTAATGCCATCTGATTTAGAAGATGGAGTTGTAAGTTCCCTCCAAACTTGCATCCATTCTTTCGTATGTTTATCAATTAATGTTCCTCCGATTATTAATTCAACTTCTTCAATAACTTCATCTCCATTAACTCCAGTATCCACTTGATCAACTTGGACAAATATCTTATTAACTAAATCACCATTACCTTTAGACAAAGTTACATTTCCAATATGTCCATCCCCTGTATCAATCTTACCAGCTATATATTGTTGTATGCTTTCAATTGCGAAGTTCGTATGTCTTCTATATACAGATTTAAAGAATGTTATTTGAGGATTACCATGTATGTATTTATCCTGTACTCCAACGGTGACTAATTGTAAAAGACCTCCCATATTATATATATAAAACTATTATTTTTAAATTAATTAGAATATAATAATCCTCCATAACCACTCATAATTCTTAGAATATTATAATTAACTGCGTATAAGAATAATTTATACCCAAGGTATTGTTGATCTCCATCAAAATGTAGTGTGAAATTGTCTATTCTTGAAAAATTACAGGATCCGCTCGCATCAAATGAATTTGGATTAAGACTAAAAGAATACATATAAATATTCTTTTCTGGATAATAATAACCGTGTTCTAATGGTTGTATGGTCCTAAAATAAGTTGCTTTTCTTTTTGGAAATCTATCAATACCATTAAACTTCATATTCATTTCATTAAAGTGTTCATACTTAATAGTTGATTGTAGATAACTTGGATTCACTTGTAAATGGGTATTATAATTCAAGAAATCATTACCATTTGACCATGGTAATCCTCCAATTGAAGTTATATTGTTTGTACTAGTAATATCTGTAAAATTATCTTTTTCCGTCAACGCAACTTCATTTTGTATTACCCAGTATAGTGATTTAATAGGATGATTTAAATTAAATTCCATATCTTTGGAAAATGGTTTATCTACTAATTGAACTTGTTCTATTAAGTATTCATGTGATTCTTTTGCAAACCTTTTTCTTTCATCGGAATCGAGGAATATGTAATTTCCCCATAGTTTTATTTCATTGGGAGGTAAAACATCTGGATTATTACTTATATCTTCTTGAGAATTAATTATGTTTTTAATACCCCTAAA
>MDTE01062601.1_pt1 | contig 27482 bp, 19 predicted proteins | sample 811231 | NCBI WGS metagenome assembly MDTE01 (sample SAMN05326651, study PRJNA326480) | marine metagenome | isolation source: seawater | place: Indian Ocean: Red Sea | collected 2010
ATATCGTTACCACAATGGACAAATTATTTCAACATTAACAAAAGCTGTTTTCCCTTTACTGGATTGCAATGAAGATGATGGTTGTTTTGCGGTAATCCCAGGTTCACATAAGTCAAACTTTAAACGCCCATTTGGAGATCATCACCATCCCCGTATGAGTCCAAAGATCGAACCTATCCCTGCAAATGCAGGAGATTGTATTATTTTTTCAGAAGCTTTATCACACGGTTCTGTTGTTAATATAAGTGGACGCACTAGGAACACTTTATATTATTGTTATAGTATCGGCTGGATGAAAGATTGGGGCCGCAACCTTCGGTTTTCTGAAAACATTTTCAAATCGTTATCCAAAGAGCGTGCTGATATAGTTAAACTGAAATCTCCTGGGTTAAATTATTAGATTTAGAATGATTTCATTGATTAGCTGATGATATAAGAGAATCAACTCTGGTATTTATAACCATTATTTCATCAAAGTGTTTTCGCATTCCCATTGTAGCTTCCCTACCTCCAATATTCTCAAATTCTAACACGAATTCATTCCAGTTATCTAGGTTACGTTCACCGTTTATAAATTCTGCATATGCTGATTGCTGAAAAGCAATTAACTGTTTTATTATTGGAATTAATTTTTCTGGCGCGAGTCCTTCTGTATCACCGAAAATACATTGATCACCTAATTTTTTACTTCGATAGGTTTTTTGCCATTCTATTTGCCGATTTGATTGATATTTTTTCCTCAAATTTTCAGATAAAGGTATTCCCAAAATTGGTGAATTATATGCATTCCAATGATCGTACACTAGTCCCTGTCGAACTCTTTTTAACCAACCATGATAGGGCGGGAGTGCAACAGTTGTGCTCTCATCATATGTAGAATAATACATATCTCCATATTCATTCCTTTTAACATGATCTAGTTCTTTTATTCGATTATCTAACTTTGAACCAGGGGAGTGCCAGTACCAGTGTAGTCCTTCTTTACCAATTGAAATTTGAGTCATTAGTTCATCATCATTAAGAGCAGTTTCAATCATTCGTAACCATCGAATCACTTTTTCTGGTTGATTTGCCATTTGTTTTCCAAAAACAAAAGGAGTGGTATACTGTCCAAGTGTTCCAGAAATACGATTACCTCTATGCCCGTTTGGACCTGCAGGTATAAAAGCTGGGCTCCAAAGATTTTCATATCTTCCGCCAGAATTTGCATCTTCAATCAGACCTTCTATCTTACTATTAGAGACCCCCAGATTAGCCAATATTTGCTTATCTCGTTCACGCTGTAAATTACCCATTGTTCGAATTCTTTCTCGATCAGGGTGCAGTTCAATGAATGTTGCCCAATAGGCTATATAGCCGGTTATGCTAGAATATATTTTTTGGAATACTTCTCGGGAATGATGGTCTTGTGTAAAATCAGGATGTATATATCCAGCCTCGTACCATTCCCTCAATTTTACTAGTGCTTGTTTTGATTCAATCTGGATACCACCCCATTCGATTGATCCATTGACTGATATCCACTGAAATGGTTGAATATTATATGCACCAAAAATTTCCGTAAACATTCCTGTCCTCCAATTTATGATATCACCACTCATACCCCACGTCGGATGTGCATTATCTAACACTTTTTGTTTCTGTGATACATCCAGTGCATCTTCAAAAGCAGCAATAAAACTTTTTGCATCGGGTTTATTATTTTTGAAAAGTTTAAATGCTACTTCATATTCTTTTATTGTATTAGGAATTTTATTAATGCCTACAGCTTTTAACCAATCTTTACGCCAGACACCAGGAATTGGTTGTAAATCACCAAAGCTTATATTAGGTATGCAATAGTTTTGATTTTTTACTCTTCCAGCCATCCAGGCAAGATCAGTATTTTCGTTGATCATTTTGACATAGGTAGGTGCATGTTCAATAAGCACGTAGAAGGGTATGGGTATAATAAAACCATGTTTGGCGGAGTATTTTAAAGAAGTATAGGGTTGCTGAAATACATCTGGAATTAGTCCTGCAGCCAGAGAAAGCGGACCTTTTCTATTATAACTAACTGGATCAATTGTACTGTAGTTGAGAGTTATATTGAATCGTTCTTCAAGCACAGTTTTGGCATATGCACTGCTATCAAGCATATGAGCTTCATAAGATGCCGCTTCTACAAGTTCATATGTAAGATGAATATCGGGGTCATCAGTAACTTTTGACCAATCAATATTATGGGGGGTATGCTTAGACCAAGAAGGAAAAACTAAGATGAGAAAAATAAATAATACGGCTGCAGCTATTGCTATAATGTTATATCTCATTACTCTAAGTATAAAAATTGGTTGCTCAAAACTAATAATTATTTATCAATAAAATAATATGTAGTCATGCATAAGTCCGTTAATTATAAGACTAATCAATAGTTGGTTAACTAGTTCAAACCCAATAAAACGAACCTATTACACTGAGGCGTGTTTTTATTAATCCCTGTTACTTTTTTTTAAAGACACTCTAAACTTGTTATATGCTACTAGCAAGTCAGATTATGCAATTTAATTTACTAGTGTGATCGATCATTAAACTGAAATATCAATGATAAGGGTGACACTATTATAGATTTGTTAAATAATAAATTAACTATGAATGCAATAGAGTAGAGTAATCTAAAGACTTCACAAATTTCTTTAATTCAATCTGAGGTTTGATCTATAATATTTTTAGGAGTATTCTTTCGCCATTCATAATCTAAATCTTTATTCGATTTTTCTACTCCTACAGCTGAAAAATGTTGAGCAAGAGCAATACGCCAATATTTAGAATTATTTTTTGAAGACATGTGCGGCGTGGCACTATGATGAAAAGTGACACTCCCAATATCTATAGGACATGCAACTGCATTCATCACGTTAACTTGGTCATCACAGCTTAAGAGGTCACTCTTAAGTGGTCTCTCATGCTCTAGAACTCCGGTTTTATGCCCCTTTTTAATGAATCTCATACAACCATTTTTGTCATCAACCAAATGAAAAGGCATCCAACAAGTAATACCTTTATCTTCAAGGCTTTTCCCCCAATAAGCTTCGTCTTGATGCCAAGGCGTTCGGGCACCATGGCCTGGCGGTTTTGCTAAAATCTGATCATACCAAAACTCTACATCAAATTCCATAAGTTGTCCTGCAAATCGTGTTGCCCATAATCGCCAATTCATATTCTCCGCTTCTGGCCAATTTGGAGTTAGACCAACCTGCACAATGTGGTATTTACGTTCTGAAAGTGATCCACTGTCCCAGGCCCAGTCTAATGCAGAAAAGTCATTTGGGTTGTTGGCTATATGTCTTATACGTTTTTCAGCAATTACCAAATCTGAAGGATCTACAATGTTTTCAACAACTAAATAACCATTGTTTTGGAAAAATAAAATTTGTTCCTTTGTTGCTTCAGCATAGAACATTTCCAATTAAAAAGTATAGTTAAAACTAATTTGAATATTTCTTTTTTGTGCAGGATAGAAAAATTTAATATTTTCTTGAATCATTTGATCAAATAGTATGTATGCACTTCCGTTATAAAGTTTATTTCCTAAATTAAAAACACTTATATCCATTTCATAATTTGATCTAGTAAATTTGATATTTGCATCAAAAATGGAGTACGCAGGAAGTGATTCAGTATTCTCATCATTAATAAAAATTGATCCAAAATATTTTTGACCAAATAGTAAATTTAATTGCTCTGTAATTTTAATGGAAAATCTATTTGTGTAGGATAACTCGGGAATGTTTTTTAATCTATTACCTTTATAATCACCGCTACCAAATTTCACATCTGTAAAGTTTGAAGAGTGTCTAAGATTCACTCGGTCACCAAAAAACAATCCAAAACTGGTCTCAATTCCTTTGTGCGTACTTTCAGAAATGTTCCCATATTTGAATGTATTTATATCAAAATCAATTTCATTTTCTATATCCATAGAGTAGCCAATAATACTTAATTCCATATTTATTGCATCATTTAAAGTTATTTTCTGATTTAGTCCAATATCAATATTGATTGATTCTTGGGGTAACAAGGATGAATTAGAATAATTTATGTTATAATAACCAAAGTTAATTTGGCGTGAATCAAACAATTGATCTAGTGTTGGGGATTTAAATGCCCTAGACCAGTTAGAGAAAATATATCCTTCCAGAAATTTAGAATTAATATATTGATAATTAATGCCTATCCTAGGTGAGTTTTGTCCACTAAGATTCATATTATGTTCATTGGCATCAATCTCACCGTGATTAGCTATATTATCAGTTCTTATTGCAACGATTAGTTCTACTTTATCTGCGAATTTATTTTTTGCTTGCAAATAAAATCCAAATTTGTTGCTAGTACCTTTTCCACCTGAAAATTTTTCATTTTCAGTAATATCAAAATAGTCACTTTCAAAAGAACCATACTCACTATCAATACCCATTAAGATTCTTAGATTTTTCAAACTCTTATTATATTTGAGCTGATTCCAAAATACAGTACTTGTTTGTTCCTCAAATTGGGAATCACCTAATTCACTTGTCAGTTGTAATGTGCGAATTTCATCCTGATTCAGGTTACGAACCCCGGAAAGAATCGTAAGCCTATTTTCATTGCCGATAGAATATTGAACTATACCACTAAGTTTTTTATAGTTTCTATAATCGTTTTCATACATGCTAGCACTTTGTCTGTGGTCTCTATCGAGCTGAATCTGTGTGAGAGCGCCGGAATTCTGTAAATATAATTCATTGTAATCGATTTTAAAATTAAGTGCATTAGTTAAGTTAAAAAGTCTTCTGAATGAAGCTGAATATGTGTTCTTTTGATATTCTGAATGTTCTCTGTAGCCTAATGCATCTTCTAGACTAATATTTAAACCTATACTATTAAGATTTTTTTGATAGTCCGCGTTTAGATTTAAGGTCTTAAGGCCATATTGGTCAGTTTTAACCGAAACATTGTAATTATTCTCAAGAATATTTCGTGTTGTCACTACATTAATTACACCACCTACAGCTAGATCACCATATGAGCTTGACCCTCCTCCTCTTATCAATTCAATCTTCTCGATGTGGTTAACGGGTACGATATTCCAATCTGCTATTCCATTATTGAAGTCATTTACAGGGATACCATCAATTAGCAATAATACATACTCTGCTTCTCCACCTCCATAGTATCCTCTTATAATAGGTATAGGTACCTTTCCTGAAGCATCTAAATTCCCGAAAGTTATTCCAGGCAAGTATTCCAATGCATCAGCCAAATTTCTGATTGGCAAAGAAGCAAGTTCAGTCTTACTTAATACTCCAGATGGGATGGTTGACTCTTTGATTGTTACATTAGACCGATCACCAACAACTAAAATTTGATCAAGATTAAATTCAGATATTTTTGATTGTGAAAATATATTTGCTGAAGTGTAAATAATTAATAAAAAATAAAAGAACTTACTATTCATAATATTTTTTGAGCCTATATTTTAAAAAAAACTTTATTTAGATAATGAATATTAGTTATTGTAGTGAATAAAATTCTAATACATTTACATGTTATTTATAAATTAACTTTTCATAATTTTTTAATTATGTAAATATGTTAGTAGATAGTAAATGGATATTCCTAGTTTTAGAAATAGTATGAAATGATTAGCCAGGAAAAATTGATTCACCGCTGATCTCAAACCTGATACCAAAGCTTCATTACTATAACCCTATCTAAGAAATCGATTTTTGATTTTTATGTTATATAACGTTTTTAGTAAAAAGGAAAGTTTTGAAAATTGTTTCCATTGGTGAGATTGTCATTGATATTTATAAGCATCAAGGCCTCAATTTTATTGGAGGTATTGGATTAAATTTTGCTGTTAATGCTAAACGCTCTGGTGCAGAAAAAGTATCTATGGTAAGCTGTGTTGGTGATGGTATAATGGGGTCTTGGGCGCTGGAAACTTTATCAAATGAAAAAATTGATATCTCACAGGTTTCAATAAGAAGAGGCAAAACAGCAAAATGTATAGTTGAAGTAATGGAAAATGCAGACAGATTTTTTCCTAGTGGTGGGTACGAAGCAAATGTTTTAGGCCAACTTGAGATAACTAATCCTATAAAGAATTTTATTAATATGCATGATACTATCTTTACACATTACGATGGAACTTATAAAAACTCAATGTTATCAAAAATCACAAACTTGCAATCAGATTATAACAAATTTGTCGTTGATTTTGGTGATTATTCGGGTAAAAAGATTCTGAATATACCGCCAAAAATTTTTAATAGAATTGACCTTGCTTTTTTTTCTGGAAATAAAGATACAATTGAGTTAATGGTATCGATTGCGAAGAAAAACAATCTTCTAATTGTGGTAACTATGGGATCTGACGGCAGTTGTGCTATAACAAATTCAAAATTATATTTTCAACCAGCCGTAATAGTTTCAAATAAAATTGACAGCACTGGATGCGGTGATGCGTACCAAGCAGCTTTTACAAACCATTATTTTCGTAAAAAAAATATTTCGGAAGCATTATATGAAGGGGCAAGGCAAGCAGCCAAAGTTTTAAAGCATTATGGCTCTTTCAGTCAGTCAACGCGAAATATAAAATACTAAAAATAATTTAGATAAAATAATATATTCAGTTATTCATCAATAGCATTGTATTTTATTGTGATATTTCAAGAAAGATTGAAAGGATTAATAATGAGAAAAATTTCGTTGATATTATTTTTAGTATTCTCCATCATACAGATTAGTTGCCAAGGCAAAGGAAAAAAGATGAAAAATATTTTATTGTTTTCAAAGACTGTAGAATTCAGGCACGATTCTATTGAACCAGCCATAGAAGCTATTAAAGCATTAGGCTCCAAAAATAATTTTAATGTATTTCACACTGAAGATGAATCATATTTTGAGATAACAAAACTGAAAAACTACCATGTTATAATATTTTTAAATACTTCAGGAGATATATTAAATGATGGGCAGCAAATACATTTTAAAAATTATATACAAGGAGGTGGTGGATGGGTTGGCATTCACTGCGCTACGGATACGGAGACAGATTGGCCTTGGTATGGCAAACTGGTAGGAGCTTACTTCAACGGTCATCCTGAAATTCAAGAAGCAAAATTAATGGTGGTTGATAATTCTCATCTTAGTACGATAATGTTACCAGATACTTGGATTCGTACAGATGAATGGTACAATTTTAAAAATATAAATAAAGATATTAATACTTTAATCAAAATAGATGAAAACTCATATGAAGGTGGGACCAATGGGATAAATCATCCTATTGCATGGTACCATAGTTTCGATGGTGGTCGTATCTTTTATACAGCCCTTGGCCATACAAATGAATCATATAGTGAAAAATTATTTTTAGATCATTTGCTTGGTGGCATAAAATGGGCTTCTGGTGAAATTCACCAAAAATGAACAACTATATTGCAGTTAAATTTTTTTTCAAATCTTATATCAAGCCAAATCTTAATCATATTCTAATCTAATGGAATGAATTATTTTATTTCTTTTTTGATTTTACTTTTCTCATTTTGCTTTGCAGATCTTAATAGGCCTACTAGCGGAGAACTTCTAAACTACATTCACGTAGTTTTTGATTGGGATCAAGAACCAATGGCACATTCCTACCAATTAGAATTGTCTCCCAGCATTACTTTCAATGATAATTCATTCATCATAAATGAAGTAAAAACTACTTATGTAGAGCAAAATAATATAGATTGGAGTCAAAAATATTTCTGGAGGGTACGACCAATCTATTATGATAATAGTTATGGGCCTTGGCTTGGTCCAGATTCTTTTATGACTGCTCAAGCTGAATTGGGGCCATTTAATCCTACTCTTTCTCAGCCTAGTTTAGTTCAAAATGGACTCACCGTTTTTGGAAATGACTGGCCATTTAGTACAATCGTCTTTGATTTACAGGGACGTGAAGTTTGGAATGATGGTGATAATGATTTTCTTCAAAACTATATTAGTCCCTATGGAGAGTTATATGGTTTTGGTGTCCAGGATTGGCCAAGCTATACTGGGACAGAATTCAATTTTAGAAATGAAATTCTTTGGCATGGCCCAGATGATGTATACATTGATGGTCATGATTTCCAGCAAATCCCGAATGGTAACTATATGGGATTTGTTCATGAGACTCAGATGGGCCCGATTCCAGAAGGCGATTGGACCTTCATATATCAAGGGATCGGTTATGTAGCAGATGGTGAAACTATTGAATTCCCTTGGGTGGGAAATAAACTTGTAGAATGGGACCAGGAGACAGGGCAAGAAGTATGGAGTTGGAATGCCTTTGACTATTATAGTATGTTGGATTATGATGCTCATGGTGGAACATGGTGGTGGGGTACAGAATGGCATGATTGGATGCATTCCAACGCATTCCATTTTGATGAAGAAGAGAGTGCTATTTATATGTCCCACCGACATCTATCCAGGATTACGAAGATTGATTATCCATCTGGAGATATATTATGGATGATGGGTTTGCCTTGCCCATATATGGGGTCTTGTGCAACTCATATTTGTACTGAACTTAAATTTAGTTTCCAGCACAATATTCAATTAACGGAAAATGGAAACTTACTTTTTTTTGATAATGGAAATATTAGCCCAATTCTGCATGGTTTTGAAGAGCCTCTATCTAGAGTTCTAGAAGTGGAAGTTTCTAATTCTGGTGATTGTGAAGTAATATGGGAATATACCTTAGATGAAGATTTATATGGTCCAATGCATGGAAGTGTACAACAACTGACCAATGGTAATTATTTAATTAATACATTTGGTGGAGGTGGAACAATCTTGGAAATAAGTCCTGACAAGGAATTAGTTTGGAGCGTACATCTTGGTCCAATAAGCGATCCTGTATATTCCTATCGAGCATATCGTATCCCTTCTATTCATCCAGATGCTTTTAGCATTATAGTAAATAATTACAGAAATATTGAATTAGTGCCAAATTTTTTTGTTGATGGTATAATCTTAGATGATGAAAATACCGATCTATCTTTTAATATTCATAACGCAACTGGTTATACCCAACCATACGTATACACAATTAGTGATGAGATTGGCTTTTTTAATCAAGTAACTGATACTCTTTTAATTGAAGCCTACGGTAGTTCAACTGTAAATATTCTACCAGATATACATCAGGATTCAGTTTCTTCTCTATCTTTAGAAATTTGGCCTAGATACCATGATTATGCTATTAAATCATTGCATTTTGATATTTTCAAGGTTTCGGGTGTTTTGTCATCTTTGGAACCAAAAATTCCAAAACAATATAAACTTTATAATAGTCATCCTAATCCTTTTAATGCACAATCAACAATACATTATAATTTGCCTAATGATGTTATGGTAAATATAATTATATACGATGTATTAGGTAGACTTGTAAAGAAGATGGTTAATGATTTTCAAAAATCTGGCTATAAATCAATTGTCTGGGATGGAACCGATGATAAAGGAGCACCGGTTAGTGCTGGAGTATATTTTTACTCTATGCAAGCAGGTGGATTCATTCAAACTAAGAAAATGATATTACTCAAATAACTTCTATTTATGTTCTTTCTCTTTTTAAAAACTAGTGTTATTCAACTATAGATTAGGTTATTAACCATATTATAAATGATATCGAATTGGTATTCTATTTTAACTTAATAAAATAGTCTCAATATTTTTTCCACTCTCTGCTACTGTAGATTGTCCCACCATGAGAGCAATCTATTAAATTAGATAAAATTAAAATATCATTTCCACTAAACCCTGCAGACCAATTTTCTGTCTTATTCTCATATTCAAGTGTTAGTATCCCATCAATTAATTCCCATACACCTGTATCTTCAGAAAGATTATTATTAATTGAAGATTCTTGTTCAAAAGTACCATCATTATTAACAAAATAATGCCAATATCCTTCATCTGAAGGATAATATTCATTATAATGGTTGTATTCACCTGTTCCCCATCCACACCAATTATAATCAGTGATAACTTTTTTAACAGCCCATGATCCTATGATCTTTTCATGAGGTTCAAGTTCACTTTTTGATGGTGATTCAGATTCACACCCAAGGATAAGAAAAATGGATGTAAGGAATAATAATTTATTTTTTCTGATTCTTCGAATTAAATACAAATTAATACTCAATTTGTAAAATGATTATTATGCTCAATTTTTTATATAGTCTTCTACTAAAAACTAAACTTTTTCTGTTTATAGAGGCTATCTTATTTTTTAATTATTAATCATAAAGAAATAACAATTTTATCCTATTAAGTAACTACGTTAATTTTTCATTATAGACTTCTTTATTGTAAATTCTAATCTAAATGAAAAGAATCTTACTATCATTATTATTATTTTATGGCTGTGAGAATGAAGATCAAGTAACAGAAAATGGCAGTACTCCAAGTTCTGTTACTCTTTCTTTATCAAACAATGTTTTAGTTTGGACGATGAATAATGATGATGATTTTTCCAAATATAGTGTCTATGGTTCATCAGCGAGCCAAGATCCTATGGTAAATTCAATAGAAACATTAATATATGAAACTGAAACTAGGTCTGATACATCCTATACTTTAGATTCAAGTAAATTTTTCCCGAGCTACCAAGTCTACGCAATTAATATTAATGAATCCATATCATATTCAAACATAGTAGGTGGTTGGATTAATCTTTGGGATAAGTTTTATTCTATCGAAAACACTGATAGTTTAATAATTCATGGAGGAGGAATCACTGGTGAAATCCCGATAGAGATAGGAATCCTTACAAATCTAACTATATTAAGTTTAGTCGATAACCCACTACTAACTGGTTCCATTCCACCACACATAGGTAATCTCATAAATCTGACCCAATTAAATTTATATAATAATAATTTGACAGGAGAGATCCCTTATGAGATAGGTAATCTCACAGATGTAGATTTAGAAATTGGCATGTATAATCTGACACAAATAAATTTATCGGATAATCAACTAACAGGAGAGATTGCACCTCAGATGGGCAATCTAACTAAACTAACCCATTTAAATTTGTCTGGTAATCAATTGGAAGGACCACTCCCATCGGATATAGGAGACCTTAACAACTTGGTTCATTTAAATTTGAAAAATAATAATTTAACAGGAGCTATTCCATCTGCGATAGGGAACCTCAACTACTTAGCTAAATTACATTTGAATAATAATCAATTCGAAGAATTAAGTGTAAGCTATAATGAAGTCACAGGGGAAATTGAAGAGACTCTTTGTAATTTAAATATTATTTGGAGTGATACATCAAATTTCAATATTTCTAATAACCGACTTTGTGCGCCATATTTACCTTGCATTGCAGATTATATTGGAGATCAGGATACTAGTAGTTGTCCATGAAAAATAATTTTAATATTTATTTTATGACGATTCTATTTCATTTAAAAATGGATATAGCCGTATATTTTGTCTGATGATACAGCATAATGTTATTACTAAATTTTTTCCATCAATATTGTTGGTCTCCTTAATGGTCTCATGCCAAAATCAGGTGGGTAAAAGTATTGTTTTTGTCCAAAAGGGTATGCCCTCTGATTTAGAAGTCTTCAATTTTGAATCAGACAAAGAAGGATATCTGGTAGCAGAAGATGAATATTCGTTATTAACAGCAAAAAAGGCAATATTTGGAGATGATATTGCACTAAAAATTAATTTGAGTGTCTCTGATTTTGATGGAACTATTAGAGTAATCTTCGGAGCAAACACATTTTCTATAATAAATAACTCTGATGAGAATGGTATTTTTTTACATGGTGCGTCTATTGGTAAAAGTACTAGACTGGGTGAAACTTCAGATTATTTACAAAAAAATATCCCATTTCAAATAACAGTTTCATATAATAATGAAATAATCACTTATAAAATTGATAATAACACGCTTTATTCAAAACAAACTCCGATTCCTCCAGCAGGGCTTATGAAGATAATAGGTGAAAAAAATGGTTTTAAAATATCAGATATCTATTTTATAGGGGAATCAAAATCTTTTGAAGAATTTTTTACGAAGGAATTTTTGCTGGATCGGGCACATAAAAGTGTAGAATTTGTAGCATCAAGAATTAAAAATGATCCGAACAGGCCTTCCTTTCACTTTCAGCCACCCGCAAACTGGAATAATGACCCGAATGGATTAATATATTATGATAACTATTACCATCTTTTTTATCAACATAACCCTTATGGAGATCATTGGGATTGGATGCACTGGGGTCACGCTCGAAGTAAAGATTTAGTGCGTTGGGAGCATCTCCCAATTGCACTATGGCCTTCAATTGAGAAAAATGAAAGGCACGTTTTCTCAGGAAGTGGCTTTATCAAAGATGATGGTAATCCCGTTCTTTTCTATACTTCTATTGATCAGCAGTGGAAACCTGAGCAGTGGTTGGTAACACCAGTAGATAATTCTTTATTTCAATGGGAGAAATATCCTGCAAATCCAGTTATGTCACATGAAATTCATAATGACCAGAAAATCTCTAGTTGGCGGGATCCATTTTTATTTAGGGATAACGGAAAAACCTATATGGTTAATGGTGGCCATCCTGCTGATGGTAAAGGATCAATCATGCTTTATGAAGCCTTAAATCAGGAGCTAACAGATTGGAAATTCCTTGGGGTGCCGTTTAGTGGAAATGAAAAAAACTGGGAATGTCCTAACTTTTTCAAAATTGGTGATAAATATGTTTTAATCTATTCCCCGCACGATAGAGTTAAATATTATACTGGAACTATGGACTTTGAGAATATAAAGTTTAAACCAGATTATCATGGGGTTGTAGATTATGGTTCTCGTCTTACTGATGATATTGGTGGTGATCTGAGCTATTATGCACCAAATACGCTATTAAAACAAGATGGTCGTAAAATTTTATTTGGCTGGATTCCAGGTTTTAAAAAGAATCAAGGTTGGCATGGAGCAATTTCTTTACCAAGAGAATTATCAATTGATTCAAAGGGTCGCCTAATACAAAAACCTGTAACTGAATTAGAAACTTTACGTGGTGAATTAAAAAGCTATTCAAATATTAATATAGGAAAAAATCCTGAAAAAATTAGTGTTAGATCCACTGAATTTGAAATGTTGATCAAAACTAAAAATAAAGGTTCGGACCACATTGGTATTCGTTTATTAGAAGAGACTGGTGAGCCTTTTGAAATAAATATATCACCAGAATTAATCTCTGTAGGTAAAGAAGAAACAAATTTAGATGATGCTCTTGATGAAAAAATATATATGGTACACTTATTTTTTGATAATACAATCATGGAAATTTTTGTGAATGATGGTTTACTATGTGCAACCAAAGTTATTTATCCAAATAAAAAGAATTTGAATTTTGAAATATTTTCTACGAGCGAGAATACTATTCTAGAGTCGATTGATTTCTGGGAATTAAATAATTGATTTACTTTTTATAAATTGTCTCAAAAGCGCTTAGAATTATTTTATCATTTATTCAGACCAAAATTGATTAAACATTAACTAATTTTTTTTCTATAAAACCATTAGACTAGTTTTTCACTTTTAAGGATGATAGGCTTCCCAGGTTTCTAAGCGATGGAAAGAGACCGGTCCAGGCAGCAACGATTATGATGGTACCGATACCTCCGCTAACAACTGAAAAAACCGGATTGAATATATGGGCAATAAGACCAGATTCGAATCCTCCAATCTCATTGGATGAACCAACAAAAATAGCTGTAATAGCTTGTACCCGACCCCGCATCTGATTCGGAACGGTCATTTGTGATATAACTCTCCTGATGACCACGGAAATATTATCAAGTGCTCCAGTTATAGCCAGCATCAAAAGTGAAAGCCAAAAATTTTGGGAAATACCAAAAATAATTGTTGCCAATCCGAAGCCAGCAACAGACCAAAATAGAGTCTTTCCAGCATTCTTAATTGTTGGTAAATGGGCAATGGTCAATGCCATTATAAAAGCTCCGATGGCAGGAGCGGAACGTAACCAGCCCAAAGCAGTTTCAGGTTTTATACCAATGGAAGAAAGATTAATTATATCGCGGGCAAAAATAGGTAATAGATATACTGCACCTCCCAGGAGTACAGCAAAAAGGTCTAATGACATTGAACCAAATAACAATCGATGTTTTCGAACATAGTATAAAGATTTAACTATCTGTCCTATCATTTTGCCCTGTTTAATCTTAGGGGCAGGAGGTAAAACCATAGTGCTTAAAAAAATTATGAAGGCAATAGAAGAAAATGCACTCAAAATATAAGCAGCTTCGATATTGAAGGAAATAATTATACCACCGATTGCTGGACCTATGATACCAGTGAGGTGAATCAGACTTGAACTCCATTTAACCGCATTTTCGAAATGCTCTTTTGGGATTAATAAAGGTGTAATTGCTCTCTGAGCAGGCGAACCAAGTCCTATAAATAACGCATCCAAAAAGAGCATTAAATAAGTCCATTTTAACGATATTTGGTACAAACTTAAAATTGCTAGACCAAACGAAGTAAGTGTTGCTCCTGTTAAACTTAACATCATTAGCTTACGACGATCATAGACATCAGCTAGGTAACCAGCGGGAAGTATTATAAGTATCATAGGAATAGCTTGGAATAGGCCGACTAATCCCAAAGATAGAGCCTGATCAGTTCGGGCGTAAACTTCCCAGCCAATGGCCAGACTCTGGGCGGCTGTTCCCATTCTTACAAGAGATGATGCAATTAAATATCGTCGGAAAAGGGGAAAGTGAAATGCCTTATATGGATTTATTTTATCACTCAAATTATATTATATAATAATTTATTTAAGAAAAGTTTGTTTCAGATTTTACCATACATCCCTTTTAAAAGGTGGCTTCTTTAATCCAGCTGCTAAGGCTTTTTTCCTAAGAGGTAGGATTGCAGGAATTTCGTCATCATAGAAAATATTCTGCATAACCCTCCAGTATTCGCTCAGTGCTTCTAAGGATATATCCCATTGTTCTGGATATTTTTCTTGTAGCGGATTTGCTATATCCAAACAAATCGCTAAATAAGCAGAACGTGCTAAGTCCTGTTTTTCATTACTATTTTGTATTATTAGTTCTACTTCTTTTTCAAATTTCTTTTTCAAATTTATTTTCTGATCATGAATATTTGATAGCTTTTGGATGTTATCTGGCTTTTGATATAAAATTTGATATATAGGAATTCCATCAATTATAACCCTCTGCCCACCATTGGAAATAATAACCTTTTCTGACAGATCAATGATTCTATCTGCAAAACTCGTAATAGTTTCATCATCCGGCATATTTTCTCTTTTAGTATTCTTATAGCGATCAACAATTATCCAACCCTGTGACATCATCCATTTATAACCTTTTATTACGCCTAGGATTGTCCCTGCTGTTGCAGCAGTATTATCAGCATCCCATCCAAAGTTAAATGCAGTCATTAACGTATTACTAAAATCACCTTCTCCATAAAGCAAAGCAGCTATCGTTGATGCAGTATTTAATTCAAAGCCATTTTTATCTCGCATACCTCCATTATATTTTGTGTATTTTTCCTTGATAAGGCGACGAGTTGTAGACCAATCATCTGGGTATTTTTTATACCAAATTTGGACATCAGCAATGATTTGTCTAATAATACTACTTGAATCCAGTGCCGCAATACCTGCAGCAAGAATATTTTCCATATCATCTGAAATAAAAGCTGTTGCTATCATAGAACAAAATAGTTGAGTTGTTTGGGCAGGTTCCATATCAATAGTAATTCGAGTATAATTTAATCCAATTCTACTAGCTGTTTGTGGCATAGCAGGCGCTAACAATCCAAATGTTTCGCAGATAAATTGTCCGGAAATATTGAAATCTGCCCATGGATTTAAAGCAAACATACTCGTTTGAGGAGGCTGAAAACCAAGATTCATGAGATGTCTAGAATATCTGTTTGAACACCAAATACCTCGGTTAATGCGGTTTTGCCATAACTGAGTTAGTCTCTGAGATGATAGAAAAATTTGGTTTTCTTGTTGCATTACATAGATATAAACCCATTCAAAATCTGTATCATCATCGGTTCTAGCTCCTTCAGGTAAAGACGGAATATATTCTTTAATATTTCCTGGTTGCTCAATGTAATCCATCTCATGAGGAATTCCATTAAGATTACCTATCATTTGGCCTAATAGCCCACCCCTGATTTTATCTCGCAAAACATCCGCTGGTATTTCGATTATCTGTGCACCAAGAGTTGAAACGAATACACTTACTCCGTAAACAATAAGATGATATAATAATTTATTTTTCATTATTATTCTACTCCTAAGGACAGTTATTTTTACAAAAAGTAAAAAATACAAATTTCTCAATTCCTATATATCTAAAAACATAATCCAATTTTATTGTAAGCAGATAATATTTAATCATTATAATCATATTAGCAGTAACAGATTCTTTCCCAAATATAAAATATTGAGAATTTCATGTGAAACCCATATAATGAAAATTATTGTCCAACTCTTGCGTTAACCTTTAACTGATCCGCCAGTCATACCTTCAATAAAACGATGTTGAAGAAAAATAAATAAAAGGACAACTGGAAAAACAATAATTGTTGCACCTGCCATCAGTTGGCCCCAATCGGTTGTATATTGGCCAGATAAAAGAAAGAATGAGACCACTGCAGTCATACTATCTTTTGATTGCATAAATGTTGTTGCGATTAGGAATTCATTCCAAGTGTAAAGGCCCACTATTAATGCTACAGTAAGAATACCAGGCCAGACTATTGGTAACATTACACGGGAGAACACTTGCCAGTTTGTAGCTCCATCTACTATAGCAGCTTGCTCTAGTTCTTTTGGTACTGCTAAAAAATAAGTTCGCATTAGCATGATTGAAAAGGGACTAAATAAAGCGCAGTATATAAATGCAACAGCAAATACATTATTAATTAGTCCCAAGCGTGCAAAAGTAAAATAAAGTGGGAACATAAATAGCTGAATCGGCGCGGTCGTAGTCGCCAGTAAATAACCTGTTAATAGTCGCCAGGATTTCACTTTCTTGCGAGCCAACACATATGCCGTCATCGAACCAGTAGTACAAACCAAAACAATAGTTATAATTGTCAAAATCATAGAATTTAAAAAAGTTTTAGAAAAATTGGCATCTTGCCAAGCACGGGTGAAATTATCCCAACGGAAAACTTCAGGCCATGATAAAGGGTTTTGTATAATTTCTGCTGCTGGCTTAAATGAATTGAGCAACATTAGAACCATTGGAAATAATGAAATAAAGGCTGCAAATCCTAAAAAAATATAGGATAAAGTCAGAGTTGTCCGACTCTCAATTAGATTCATAAATCACCTTCCTTAGTCTGAATCCGAATGTAAATGAATGTAGCAGCAAGGCCAAACATACTAATCACAATTGCAGTTGCTGCTGCCTTACCAACTGCAAGATCATAAAATGCTTGTCTATATGCCATGGTAGATAGCACTTCACTAGAAAATGCAGGACCTCCTTGTGTCAGGATGTAGACAAAATCAAAAACAAGGAATGACCATATTATAGTCATAATCATCATAAGCATGATTGTTGGTTTTATAGCAGGTATTAGTACATATCGCATCATTTGAAAAAAAGTAGCACCTTCAATACGAGCAGCATTTATCTGTTCCTCCGAGACCTGACGTAGTGCTGCAAAGAAAATAACGGCTAGAAAACCCCACCAATGCCAAAGGTCCACTGTAGCTACCCCAAATAGGGCCAATGATGGTTCAGACAGAGGGTTGGTTAACGTTAGTCCATATCTATCTAGCAATCCATAAATACCACTCATTGGATTAAATATCATTCCTTGCCAAACTCTTGCTGTAATTACACTTGCAATAATCATGGGTAAAAAATATATGACTTGAAAAAATATACGACCACGGCGAACAACCAATAACATTGTAGCCGCTAGCATACCAAAGGCTATAGGTATTGTAAGGAAAATTGCTGTCCAGATTAAATTATTTTTCAAAGCTAGCCAGAATATGCGATCGTACCAAAGAAACTTGAAATTATCAAACCCAATAAATTTCGGTAATGTTATACCATCCCAATGATAAAATGCTAAAAGGATTGTTAATAATGCTGGAATCAAAATGATTGCCAGATTGATAATAAGTGTTGGTAATATATAAAGGCGGTGCATTCTTTAGGCCTTTAACATAATTGGTATCAACAGAGTCTAGCGATTATAATCGTTATTGTTTAGCGCTTGGGAATCTCTGGAACTTTACCTTCAGATAATTCTTCTTGAAAAAGCTTGTCTATCTTAGCTAGAAATTCACCAGTGGTAATAACGTCAAACCAAACTTCTTCAATGCCACTGTGTATGTAGTTACTTGTTGCTGGCGGCATGAAAGTCCAGCTGGTGTATCCATACTTATTTTCGGATACAGCATTGGCAAGATTTACCATCGATGAGCCATATTGTGGGATTACGTTTTCACCAATTACTACTTTGCTGAGATCACTCAGAGGCATGTTCCATTCACCCTGCCATACAGTATTTATTTTACCGTAAAAATCATCACTAAAAATGAAATCAATTGCCCTAGCTGCTCCATAGGGATTGTATGAATTAGTGGCTATAGAAAAAGTAGAACCAATACTTAGCATATAAATTGGTGTCGGTAGACCTTCAGCACTTGGGAACCCAATAAATTCTACTTCGTGCTCTCTTCCTTTAAAATAGGTTGGAATATATTGAAAGGCCCAGGTCCCCGTTGGAGCCATACCAGCAGTGCCATCAGATAATGTTGCAAAGGATTGTTCTTGAGTTAGTGAGTGGTAATTGGCCCCAAAGTATCCCTTATCCCACCATTCTTTCAACTTATCAATAGCATGAATAAAGGGTTTAGAAGTCCAAGGAATTTCTCCTTTCAATGCTTTGTAGAGATTCTCAGGACCTGCAACAGAATTAAAAACAATTGAAACAAACCATTCACTTGTTTGGCGCCAATCAGCGCTACCAGCAGCAAATGGGACAATATTCATATTAATCATTTTATCTGCGATCATTTCCAATTCCGGAATAGTTTTGGGGATTTCCCATCTATTCTCTTCAAACATCTTATTATTATAGAATAAGCCGACGGTTTCGTATGTCTTGGGTAAAAAATATAACTTACCATCATATGAACCCATGTTTAAAAACACTTCAAGAATACGATCTTTCCATCCAAATTCAATCGCATAATCATCAAGAGGCATAAGCTGACCCGCTTGTACCATCGTGGCCAGATAGCCTGGCCCAGGAGTTTGGATAATATCAGGACCGCTTCCTGATAGTAAAGCCACACGTAATTGTTGATCCAATGTATTCCCTCTATAATCAATAGATAAATCATATTCTGGATACATAGTTTCGAAAGGAACTTCCATCAGTTCATTTATCCATTTTCTCTGGTCTGGATTTGCAGATTCAAACCACCATGTTAGAGATGCTTTTTTACCAGTACATGTTATACTAAAAAATAATGGAATTAGAATTAAAACTAATCTTTTCATAATATATTTCCTCTTTATTTTAAATTGATCCTTTGTTAAAAAAGTGTAAGACCAGTTATTAAATCTAGATTTGATCAATTATAATTTTTATGGTTTATAAAAAAATATATAGCAACTTGAAATTTCGTATCTAACTGAAGTTAAGCAGATGCTTATTGCAGAATTAGCGTAACATAGATAGTGCATTGGCTTATAGATTTAATATAATAAAAGTAATCATATAAATTATTGTTTTCAAGGTTCTTTTAGGAATACAGTAAATTGTAAATTAGCCATCAATCTTACTGTATGGTTAATTACCTTAATCCCTAATGATATAATTATGCTTTCTCCCAACTGGCCTTTTAAACCTAGTAAAACTCCTTTTTTTTATGGATGGATTATATGTCTATTCAGTACGCTAGGGATTTTATTTAGTATACCCGGCCAAACAATTGGTTTAGCTGTTTTTACAGATTCCTTTATTGACGCATTAAAACTTTCCAGAACCGAACTTTCCATAGCATATTTTTTTGGGACTTTTGGCTCATCTCTTTTTTTAACAATGTCAGGTAGATGGTTTGATTTATATGGAGGAAGGATAATGATTACAATTTCATCAATTTCCCTATCTCTTATGATTTTGTATATAAGTTTTATAGAAGAATTTGGCAAGTTAATTGGTAGCTCTTCTGGACTGATTTTTTTATTAATTTTATTTGGATATTTTGGAGTTCGTTTTTTTGGCCAAGGTATTTTGACAAATTGCTCAAGAAATATACTGTTACTTTGGTTTGACAAAAAACGAGGACTCGTTTGTGGGATTAGAAGTGTTTTTGTAAGCATTGGGTTTTCATTATCCCCATTATTATTGGCTGGACTTATCAGTGATTTTGGTTGGCGCGAAGCACTATGGATACTTGCAGGAGTTGGTGGTATTGGCTTTTCAATAGCAGCTTTTTTATTCACTAGGGATAACCCAGAATCGTGTAATTTGGTGGTCGATGGAATTGACAATCAATTATTAGAAAAGTCAAACAAAGAAATAATTAAAAGTAAAACATTAAAAGATGCAAAACGTAGTCCAGTATATTGGATATATGCATTAAGCCTCGGGATGCATGCAATGTTTGGAACCGCTCTAGTTTTCCATATTGTGGCAATTTTTAGCGAAGCCGGGAGGGGTAGCCAAGAAGCCTATAATTATTTTTTCCCAACTGCTATTTTTAGTACGACTACTAATTTCTTTGCAAGCTGGTTAACAGATAAGTACGTTCTAAAGCCCTTTCTTATAACAATGTTAATAGCATTTTGTATTGGATGTTGGGGGTTAATTAATTTAGGAACTAATTGGGGTTTCTGGATTCTGATAATTGGATTTGGGGTAGGTGGCGGTTTATGGGGTGTAATAACAAACTTGGCATATGTACGTTTATTTGGTTCTAAGTACCTTGGAGAGATTAGTGGTTTTGGAACATCAATTTCAGTTTTTTGTAGTGCAGTTGGTCCTGCCGCTTTTAGCTTGGCTAATGATTATTTGGGAAGTTATACTTCAGCCTTTCAAATCTGTTTAGTTAGTTTATTGGTATTGCTATTGGTCTCATTATTTTTTAATCAAGAAGAGCTTGAAGGTTTTAAAAAATGAATAATACTTTTCAAAAAACATCCTTACTTGAAATGAAGAATATTACCAAAAATTTTCCTGGAGTAAAGGCTCTGGATAATGTGACACTTAGATTAGAAAAAGGAGAAGTTTTGGCATTGCTTGGAGAGAATGGAGCTGGAAAAAGCACTTTAATGAAGATTCTAGGTGGTGCCCATTCAGTTGATTCAGGTGCAATATATATAGATAATAAATTAATAAAGTTTGATTCTCCTTCTCAAGCTTGTGATGTGGGAATATCTATTATATATCAAGAGTTCAACTTAATTCCGGATCTTACAATTAGGGATAATATATTTTTAGGTAAAGAAAAAACTAGAAAAGGATTTATTGACTATAATTTTGAAAAAAGAAAAGCTAGAACTCTTTTTGGTAAAATAGGGCTGAAAATTGACACTGAAGTTTTATGTTCTTCTCTCACAGTTGCAGAACAACAGATGGTAGAGATTGCTAAAGCTTTATCGATCAAAGCAAAAATAATTGTAATGGATGAACCTTCAGCGACTCTCTCAAATAATGAAGTTTTAAAGCTTTTTTCAATCATTCGTGATTTAAAAAGACAAGATATTAGTGTTATTTATATCAGCCATCGTCTTGATGAAATTTTTGAAGTAGCAGACCGTGTAATGGTACTGAGAGATGGAGTCAACGTTGGAGAAGAAGACCCGAAATGTATAGACCGTGGCGTATTAATTGAAAAGATGGTTGGTCGTACTATTAAATCTGAATTTCCAAAAAATACTGTTATCCCAGGGAAAGAAAGATTACGTGTAGAAAATATTTCTGATGGAGCGAACGTCCATAATATTAGTTTTAATTTGCACGAAAGGGAAATCATTGGCTTTGCAGGTCTAGTTGGAGCTGGCCGCACCGATTTGATGCACCTTATTTTTGGGATTGGGAAACCGACTTCAGGTTGTATATTTTTAAATGGCATTGAAACCAAAATAAATAACCCTCGAGATGCAATCAGAAACCAGATTAGTTTACTTACAGAGGATCGAAAAAAACATGGTTTGGTTCTTAATCATTCCTGTATTGAAAATTTTGGTCTACCAAATCTCAAGAAATATATTAGATTTCCATTTTTAGATAAAAGAAAGGAACGAGATGCCTTTGAAAATTATGTTAGTGATCTAAAAATTAAGATTACTGACCATGAGTCAATGGTCTCAAATCTTTCTGGTGGTAATCAGCAAAAAGTTGTACTGGCAAAATGGCTGGAATCAAATTCTGATATTATTATTTTTGATGAACCTACTCGTGGTATTGATGTCGGTGCAAAATATGAAATATATTTGTTGATAAATCAACTTGCAAATAAGGGGAAATCAATCATAATTGTAAGCAGTGAATTACCTGAACTGATTGGTTTGTGTAATAGGATTATTGTGATGCACGAAGGTTACATAAAAGGTGAAGTGAATGATATGACTACAATTACACAAGAAGAAATATTAAAAATAGCTTTTTCTTAAATCGTAGTTTGACTAGTGATGATTAAAATATTAATTAAAAATTATGGTATGATATTGGTACTTATTGGATTATGTATTCTTTTTAGTATTCTCACAATCAAGGAACAAAACCCGGATAGCGATAGTGCTGCTAATCAAATTGTAAATAAAATCCAAAATTCTTATACTCAAAATGATCTAATCTTATTAGTTGGTGCCTCCAATAAACCTTCAGGCCCTTTTGCTTCTTTATTAAAACAAAAACTTGAAATATTAGAATTTGAAAACATACTGATAGTTACAGGAATCCCTCGTGATTTGCAATTATTAATTGACAGTCTAAAATTGGTTCAAAAAAAACCTGTATTGATTGCTACGAGTGGTGATGTTTTGAAATGGCGTATCATTGAACTTTTTCCAGAATTTTACCCAGAATTAGATGATTGTAAAATAATCTCTCCTGATACATATATTTGGCCAGATTTTCTTAGGAAATCTAATCTTGTAGCTATAGTTGATAGGATTGTTGTAATTGCAGTACTTGCAGTAGGTATGACTATGGTGATTATTACCGGTGGTATAGATTTATCGGTAGGAAGTTTAATTGCGCTCTCTGCAGTTGTTAGTACAACTATTATGAAAATATTGGGAGGGTTGGATGGTTCAGCGTGGGTAGTTTTTATTGGTTTTATTTCTGGAATTATCACATGTGGTCTGATTGGGGGGGTTGGGGGTACTTTGGTAGCTAAATTTAAAGTACCTCCGTTTATTACCACACTTGCGATAATGTTGATGGGGAGGGGTCTTGCCTTTATGATTACAGGAGGTTTCTCAATCTACCAAGTACCAAAAACATTACCATGGTTAGGCCAAGGTTCCACATTTGGATTCCCCAACACGGTAATACTTTTAATTCTTATTTATTTTACTGCGCATATATTCATGTCTCATACCCGCTTGGGTAGGTATATTTATGCTGTAGGTGGAAATCAGGAAGCAGCTCATCTATCAGGAGTTCCTGTTCAAAATATCATTATTTTTGTATATGTTATCAGTGGCATAACTGCTGGTATAGGTGGTAGTATACAAGCATCGCAGTTAAATACTGGGACCCCAAATATGGGAATTATGTATGAGCTATATGTTATAGCTGCAGTGGTAGTTGGTGGTACTAGCCTTGCTGGTGGCTCTGGAAAGATTTTAGGCACTCTAATAGGAGTATTTGTAATATCAGTAATCCAAAATGGGATGAATCTTCTTGGGATTGAAAGTTATACGCAGCAAGTTGTACTTGGGTTGGTAATACTTATGGCAGTGCTCTTTGATAGAGCTCGTATTCAAAAATTAAAGAAATAACATTGGGAGGTATATATTATGATTAAAAAATATAGGATAAGTATAATTACAAAATGTATTGCTATTATTTTATTATTTTTTTCATGTAGTTCAAAGCAGGAGTTTAAGGGTAAAATAGGTATGACATGCCTTGATCTAACAAATCCATTTTTTAAATTGATAGCAAATATTATGGAGTCTGAATCAAGGAAATATGGATATGAACTTATTGCACTTAGTGGGAACCAGGATCCTGCAACACAAAATAACCAGCTATCAGACTTTGTCGCTCAGGGGTATGATGCCATCTTTTTAAATCCAGTTGATTCCAAATCAGCAGGAGAGGGTGTAAAAAAAGACTATTCAGCGGGAATTCCTGTTTTTACATTTGATATCCAAGTAACTGATGAGGAAGCAAAAAACTTAATTATTTCACATATTGGTAGCGATAACTATCAAGGTGGGCGCCTTGCAGGTAGAAGCATGATTGAAGCTACCGGTGATAAAGGGAAAATTGCTATACTTAGTTTTCCTGAAATAACTTCCTGTCAATTTAGAGTGAATGGCTTCCGCGATATTTTAAAAGAAAAAAATAGTAGCCTTCAGATAGTTACCGAATTATCAGCGAGAGGTAATCGTAACGATGGCTTTAGTGTTACTAATGATATTCTTCAGGCTCACCCTGACATAGTAGGGATTTTTGCAATCAATGATCCATCTGCATTGGGTGCTTATGCTGCTATTCAAAAAGCTGGTAAAGTTGAAGAGATTACTATTGTTGGTTTTGATGCCTCACCGGCAGGTAAACAAGCAGTATATGAAAGAAAAATATTTGATTCACCACAACAATTCCCTCGAAAAATGGCGATAGGAACAGTAAGCGCTTTTATTGCTTATTCCGAAGGAAAAGAAGTTGAAAAAAATAATTTTATTGATTGTAAACACTATTATTATAATGATTCAATAAAAGATTCCAACCGAGTAAAAGAACAATGGTAATTACAATATATAGAATACTTTGAATATCTTTATAATTACCTATAATCTATCAAAATTGATAATTATTAAAGTCAAATAAAAAAGTTACCAAGGATTAGATGGCTGCATTTTCCAAGCATTCAGTTCTGGGATTTGAACTTCTCCTCCTTCAGCAAATAGTTTTATGCCTTGACTATCATCACGTGTAGGATAAATCCGCTGGGTTAAGCATATTCGTTCATTAACAAATACTTCGATTATTGATCGATCCGAAAAAATATGAAACAATATTTTTTCACTGTTACCGATATCAAAGGGTGCTTCCTGTTGAGTTATTTTACGTTTTCCTTCATCCCTAAAAATATAATTTTCAAAAGTTATGCTTGTATCCATGGATGACTTTGCAAAATCAATAATTATACTTTTTTTATTATTATCATATGCAATAACTGTTTCTTCGTCTCCATTAGGTGAACACCTAATTTTTATACCAAATCTATTTGCCTGCCCATAATTCATTTCTGCTTTTATTTCAAAACAGTCTTCTTGAAAATCAGGTAATACTAATTCTGAATTGGCATTAACCGTGATATTTTTCAATACTTGTTGATCCGAGCGAAGTGTTTCAAGCTCTTCCACAGGTTGAATACGTAAGGTACCATCTTCCCCTAGACTTAATACACGCGGCATAGTCATAGTTCCACTCCAACCAACATTTTCAATGATTTCCTCGTGATTATCCCACTTAAATCTGCTATCAATGGCCCAGGCCCACATGATGCGTCGACCTTTCGGATCAATCATACTTTCTGGGGCAAAGCAGGATCCTCCTCCCCAGTTCATACGCTCATGGAGTTCAGGGTAAAATTGATTATTTTTAAAATCACCAAGGTAATACCGGGCTCCTATTTGATGACTAATACCAAGTAACATATATTTATTACCAATTTTAAAGAAATCTGGACAGGAAAGATCTTCAAATGGTTCTACATCCGGCATATCATGGGCTAAAAAGTCACCAATGAAATCCCAGTCTTTAAGATTCTTTGAAGTAAATAGAGTTGCTTTTTTACCACCGAAAATGGCATAATAATTATCTCCATCCAGCCAACCGTGAGGGTCCCATGATGAGTATTTACCATAATCTGGATCACCTTTCTTTGGACTTGCAACAATGGGATTTGAAGGTAATTTAGTCCAGGTATCTAGGTTAGGATCATTGCTTGTTGCAATGCAATTTCCTGCTCTTACTCCATGATACAATATAGTGGCTTCACCATCCTTGTTAACAAAGGCATTCCCGCTAAAGATACCTTTATCAGGATCACCAGGATTAGGAGATAGAGCTGTTGGGTGATAGCGCCAGTGAACAAGATCTGAGCTGGATACATGCCCATAATGAGAATCCCAGATATCAGCAGCGTTGGGTTGAAAAATATAAAATAAGTGGTAGCGCCCATTCCAAAAGATTGCGCCATTAGGATCAAAGGGCTCTGCGATGCCCTCAGGCATTACAAAGTGGTATGTAGGTCTATGTCTATCTTTTAAGAGTTTGTCTCGAACGTGAGAAAGGTCAAGAACATCTTTTTTCATTGTGGTATTTTTGTTTGCTTCAACTGATCTACTACAACCTGGTATCAAAAAGAGAATGCAAATAATTGCTGAAAATAAAAATTTGTATAATCTCATGTTTTATCCTTTAATTAATTAGAATTATTAAATTTTGAAAATATGATGAATATTGTATCTTAATGAAACGGCCTACATTAATATTTATCTTTGTATAGATAGATAATTATTCACAATTAGTAGTGTCCTGTACTCCTAGATATTCTTCAACACAGGGTGGAATTGGAGAACAGATTCTATTGTTTGTAATATTAAAAGCTAATGAGTTGTCCCAATTTAAATTCAGATTACAAATAGTCTCTTCAAGCTCTCCGGTGATTTCATTATAACCGACCGCCAAACCTGTGAATTTATTATCATTTAAGTGTAATTTTGAAAGATAGTTCAGATTCCCTATTGATGATGGAAGTTCTCCAGTGAATTGATTGTTATTTATATATAGACTTTGTAGGTTTTGAAATCTCCATATATCATATTCAATCCCTCCAATGATTTCATTATTAGATATGTCTAAATGGAGTAAACCCTCCAATTCATAAAGCTGGGGCCTAAGATCATCTGATAGCTGATTATTGGATAAATCCAAATGGGTCAGTTTATACATACCAGTCTCTAGTTCAATACTCGTAAGATAACCTAACGTAAATGGGATCTCTCCTGTCAGGCTATTATTAGATAAATCCAAATGGGTCAACTGTCTTAGATTACCGATATGCTCTGGAATGATACCAGTAAGTGATGGGTTATCAGATATGCTTAATACAGTTAAATTAATCAGATTACCTATAGCTAACGGGATCTCACCTGTG
>MDTE01006787.1_pt1 | contig 27476 bp, 18 predicted proteins | sample 811231 | NCBI WGS metagenome assembly MDTE01 (sample SAMN05326651, study PRJNA326480) | marine metagenome | isolation source: seawater | place: Indian Ocean: Red Sea | collected 2010
ACACACCACCGATCAAAATCCACGCGCGCGTCCACCTCGCGTCGATCGCCTCGATCCCTCGCGCGTCGCCCTCGCGCGCGCCGTCGCGATCGACCGTCGCGCGCGACCGCACCCAACTAAACCCTCGTTTCCCATACATCACGACCATAAACCAAGAACACCTACCAAAACCATCGATTGAAAACACACCACAAACAGACAAAAACACCACCACACTACGACCGTACACCGTATACACAGGAGTACACACCACCGATCAAAATCCACGCGCGCGTCCACCTCGCGTCGATCGCCTCGATCCCTCGCGCGTCGCCCTCGCGCGCGCGCGCGTCCGCACAACTCGACGACCACGCGCCATGCTCGCGCAAACGATGTCCACCCGCGCCGTGTTCGCCGTCAAGTGCGTCGCGCGCTCGCCTCGTCGCTCGCGCGGTCGTCCTCGCGCGTATTTTCACCACGGTGGACGCGCGCGAGCGTATCTATCCGCGCCCTCGCGGGATCGCGATCGGGGCGTGGGATCGGTCGAGCGCGACGCTCGCGCGACGCTCGAGATCGTTCGATGAACGCGAAGACTGACGTATGATATTTTTGTGCGTTCGTTTCGCAGGGCGACGAAGACCACGCGCGCGTCTCGCACGGTCGTTCGCGCCGAGGCTGAGGTAGGATGCCGATGATTCGATGATTCGTTGGATACGCGATGGATTGACGAACGGTGACGATGCGCGTCGACGCGACGCGCGGGGGGATGTCGTGCGGTGACTGACGATGGGTGGGTATTTTTTATGCGCGATAGAAGCCGGCGGCGAAGCCGAAGCCGGCGGCCAAGGAACAAATCGGCCCGCCGAGAGGCTCCAAGGTGCGCGCGCGCGCGTGATGCGATCGGTCGTGGGCGAGGGACTCGACGAGGAGTCATGACCCGTCGAGAGGAGGACGAGACGCGCCGACGCGCGACCGAGAGAGACGCGCTCGCGTCGCGTCTCGCGTCGCGTGTGAGATGCGCGCGCGCGCCTTCGTGACGTTTCATCCATCGAACGCGTGACTGACCTCGATGATTGCGGTTTCGACGCGCTTTCGTTCCCGCCGCGCAGGTTAAGATTTTGCGCCCGGAGTCGTACTGGTTCAACGATTACGGCAAGGTCATCTCCGTCGACCAATCCGGCGTGCGATACCCGGTCGTCGTTCGTTTCGAAAAGGTTAACTATGCGGGTGTTTCCACCAACAACTACGCGCTCGATGAGATTGAGTACTGAGCGGTTGATTGGTGACGCCCGAGCGGATCCGTCGCCCGGGACGCGCGCGCGTCCCGGGGGCGCGATTCGCGCGTCTCGGAGACGAGACGCGCGCGGGCGGTTTCGTAGTAGCAGACCGAAGGTTGTTCGGAAGACATAGCACACGCGTGATTCACGACGGGGTTTGTACTAGGTTGTTTTTATGAGCACTGTAACGACAATCCCGTCGACTCTTCGCCTCTTCGCCTCTTTCCCACTCTGTCGAGCCTCAACACCATCGATCGTCCGCGTCGGCATCTTCTCCTCCCCATCGCACGCCTCGCGCGATGCCTCCGCGCGAGACGCGCGGTGACGATGAACGCGCGGGTCTTCTCGCGCGCGACGTCGAGCGCGGCGGTGGAGGCGCGACGACGAGCGGCGCGCGCGTCGACGACGACGACGACGAGACGGCGCGCGCGAACAGACCCGCGGGAGAGATTCGGCGCTCGGTGACGCTCGGACGCGCGATGCGGGCGATGGTCGTGAGCGCGGGCGTCGCGTTCGTGTGCGCGGTGAGCGTTTTAGACGGACATCGTGGACGCGGGACGTCGGGGAAGGTGGCGATCGCGGGTGATGGGAACGGATGGGGACGCGGCGGCGGGTGGCGACGGAGCGCGCGCGACGTCGCGGCGAGGTTGGGGGATGCGGTGCGCGCGCGTCAGGGGAAGCGTCAGGGTGAAGACGATCGCGCGATGCGGGATGAATTTTTAGAGTCGAGGCCGGGGAGCGTGACGAGGGAGAACGTCGAGGAGGCCAAGGCGTTCGCGAACGACTTGGCGAGGCAGTGGAAACGTTTGGAGGATCGAGCGCGGGCGGAGGATTTCGATGATGACGTGACGTGGATGGTGCGAACGGCGGAGTCGTCGACACCAGCGGCGGACGCGCGAGGGTGGTGGATTCCGAGGACGGTGGGTGATAGATTTAAGGGGGATTGGTTGCTCGGGAAGGCGTCGAATTCGCCGTTGGGTGGCGTCTCGCGGTCGAACAACGGGCGGCTCGAAAACTCGCCCGCGCATCGCGAGGCGAAATTGTTCAACGCGTGTCCGTCGTTGATTCACATCGCGGCCGAACACGCGAGCGATTCGTGGGCGTCGATGGTGAGACAGTTGGGGTACGCGCACGGTTTGCGGGGCGCGACGTCGGCGCCGCTGGACACTTTGAAGACGATTCGCAGTAATCCCGACGGTCCGAACTTTGTCTTGGGCGGCGTGAATACGCCCAGTTTATCTGCGCTTTCCAAGGTGCTTCGAACCGTGGCCGCTCGCGACGCGCCCAGGTTGACGCAATCCAAGTCGCTGTTTTTCATCGGCGGCGTTCGGGATCCTTTGGAGCGTGCCGTCTCGTCCTACATGCAATACGGCGTCGCGCGGCGTGGATGGCAGCCGTCGGTCGAAAACTTTCAATCGTTCGTGTTCGGGCGCTACGGACGCTCGGCGCATGTGGCGAACATTCAGTTCAAGACGCTCGCGCCAGAGTCTCTGGTGTCCAAGGCGCTCGATGTAGAGTCGCACGCGCACAACGCGTCGGCGGTGACGGACGAGGACATCGTGAGCGTGCTTAATTTCTACGATTTGTTGTCGACTCCAGAGTACGAATCGGTGTCCAAGTTATTCCTGAAGCAGATGTTGTACCGCATCGTCTCCGTACGACAAATTTTAGACCGGCCGCGCGTCGGGTACGGCAAGCTCGATCGATTCGGGTTCCAGCGGTTCGACGTCAAAGACTTGGATGGCGTGTTACCGGACTCGCTGATAAAGTACATCGCCAGTCGTGCGTTCAGAGCGAGGTTCTACAGAGTCAATGCGCTCGATCGCAAGCTTCACGCCGGGGCGAACGCGAGGTTGCTTAGAATGTGGAACGAGCACAAAAAGGTGTCGGATTACTTTGAGTGGGAGAGAACGGTGCAGGATTGGGTCACGCCCAGACTTTTGGGCACGCCGGGGTACCGCGAGGCGAAAGAGACCGAAGACTCGGGCGTGCGCGTCGCCAAACCGTGTCCGGTGGGAGAAGAGGACGAGTGTGCGGAGAAGTTCATCGAGCACGCCGCCGAGTTTTTGGACGAGGAGCGACGACGACACGCGAGCGAGCAATGCTTGTTTGAAAATCAAGGCTGTTTCAGTCGACAAATCGTCAATCTCGGTTTGTTGCACTATAAACGATCTAGAACGTCGGAGCTTGCCTCCTTTTTCAAGTCGAAAGAGACGCCGTCGTCGTACGGAGTGGCGAGAGCGTCGGCGTGCGCGGAGGCGGCGATCGAAACCGACATGAAATTCTGTAGCGACAACTCCACGTTGGGTTCGGGCACCGTGGGCAAGTCCATCATAGGTTTAGCGGATGCGGTATACGTGCTCTGCGCGCACGAGTGGTGTCGAACGCTATGCATTCCGAAAATGTGGGAGTCAAAGGTTCGATTGGTGAACGGCGTCAAGGTGGATCGATGTTTGGACATGCCAAAGACGATGTCGCACTTCCGACGCGCCACCGTCTCTCACGGCGCCATCGTCGCCCACGCCAAGCAAAACAACTTTGCGAACGTCGCCGTCGTCGAGGCGGACGCTAAGTTCATCGATCCAGATCCCACCGAGAATCCGAAATACGACGCCGCCGCCACCGTCAAGTCGGTGGCGCGTCTCCTCGGCAACGTCGCGCAAGAATCGGAAGCCGCCTTCACCATCCTTCGCGTCGGCTATCGAGCCTGGGAATACGAGACCGGTAAAGTCGCGTGTCCGCACGGATGCGGATGCCGCTACTCCACCGACAGTCTCGACATCGACGGTCCGTACTGCGTCGTCACGCGCGCGCAGTGCGATTTGCGAGGCTCGCACGCCTACGTCATCAGCCGAGACTCCTATTCCCTCCTCCTCGAGCCCGTGCTCTCGAAGAAAGCGAGCCAAAACAAAGTCATCGACTTCAACGTCTTCCAGAGATTCCCTCAGCAGATCATTCTCACCCCGATGCTCGCCGCGCAATCCGCCGCCGTGGCGGACGCCGACTTCATCGATCCCGCCAAGCAAATGCGAGACACGCGCGTCTTCGCCCGCACGTGCGAGGTTCGGTGATCGCGCCCCCATTTCATCCATTCGTAGATTTGCATCATCACACATCGCATCGCATCGCATCACATCACACCGATTCCACCTCCATCCCGCGGTCCCGCCGCGCGCGCTCGAAAAGCGGTTGCCCAACCCTCGCGCCGCGTCTCGTCCCGACGTCATCACGCGCCGTCCCTTCACCGCGCGCGACGCCCACTCGCGCGCGAAGACACTCGACGTCGTTCGCGTCGTCCACTCGCGCGCGCGCGCGCGTCGTCACCCCGCCGTCGTCCGCCCGCGGTCGTCCATCGTCGCCGCCGCCGCCGGTCGAGGGTCGGCGCGTCCCGTCGAGTGCGGGCGTCTCGGACGCGCGCGGGACGCCATGCCGACGATGCGAGAGGAACTCACGGTTCCCGCGCCCGTGGACACGGCGGCGATCGAGTTCACGAAGACGCCGTTCGTGCCGGCGTCGACGCCTAAAAAGATTCGGAGCGTGCGGTTTTCGCTCATGTCGGCGGCGGAGATCGGCCGCGCGGGGACGTTTCACGTCTTCGAGAGGAACCTGTATCAGATGCCGCAGCGCACGCCGATGCCGAATGGGATTTTAGACGCGCGAATGGGGACGACGGATAAGCGAGGGGCGGAGTGCGCGACGTGTCGAGGGAGCATGGTGGACTGCGCGGGACACTTTGGGTACATCAAGTTGGAGCTGCCGGTGTTTCACATCGGATACTTTAAAAACATCATCAACGTGTTGCAGTGCGTGTGTAAGGGGTGCTCGAGGATTTTGTTGAGCGAGGAGGATCAGGCGATGTTTTTGAGGCGGTATCGGAATCCGAAGATTGAGATGAATCAGAGACGGGCGTTGCATAAAAAGCTCTCCGACAAGTGTAAGCGGTGTCGGATTTGTCCGCACTGCGGCGATTACAACGGCGTGACGAAGCGCGCGGGACAGACGTTGAAGATTGTGCACGAAAAGTATAGTAAAAATCAGTCGCTTTTGGAAGATTTCATGAAGGAGTTCGAGACGGCGTTGAAGTATAACGAGCAGCTCAGAGCGTCTCTGCCCAAGGTGCAAGACGACTTGAATCCGATCAGAGTGTTGGGTCTCTTGCAGCGCATCACCGATCAAGATTGTGAATTGTTAGACATCGCCGATCGTCCCGAGCACTTGTTGTTGACGCACTTGCCGGTGCCGCCGTGTTGCATCAGACCTTCGGTGGAGATGGACGGCGTGTCGGGATCAAACGAAGACGACATCACGATGAAACTCATCCAAATCATCGAAGTTAACAACGTCTTGAGGCAAGGTTTAGATAAGGGCCTTGCGATCAACAATTTGATGGAGCATTGGGATTTCTTACAGATCCAGTGCGCCATGTACATCAATAGCGAGCTTCCAGGTCTCTCCTTACAATACCAGGGTCCCGGAAAACCGCTCCGCGGCTTCGTGCAGAGACTCAAGGGCAAACAAGGGCGTTTCAGAGGCAACTTGAGCGGGAAACGCGTCGATTTCAGCGCTCGTACCGTTATTTCGCCTGATCCGAACCTTCGCATCGACGAAGTCGGCGTCCCGTTACACGTGGCGAAGACGATGACGTACCCGGAGGTGGTCAACCGACACAACATCGTCATGTTGCGAGAACGCGTGCGCAACGGCATGTCGAGACACCCGGGGGCAAATTTCGTGAAATTTGCGGCTGGTGGTATGCAATATCTCAAGTACGGTGATCGTCGTAAAATCGCGAGCGAGTTGCGATTCGGGGACATCGTCGAGAGACACTTGCACGACGGCGACATTCTCCTGTTCAACCGTCAGCCGAGTCTACACAAGATGTCCATCATGGCGCACAAGGCGCGTATCATGCCGTGTAGAACTCTACGTTTCAACGAGTGCGTGTGTACGCCGTACAACGCAGATTTCGACGGCGATGAGATGAACATTCACTGTCCGCAAACGGAGGAAGCGCGCGCCGAGGCGATGCAACTCATGGGCGTGCATCACAACCTCTGTACGCCGAAGAATGGTGAAATTTTGATCGCCGCCACGCAGGATTTCCTCACCGCGGCGTTCCTTCTCACGATCAAGGATGCCTTCTTCGATCGATCGCAGTTCGGCGCGCTCGTCTCGTACATGGGCGACGCGTTGCTCTCAGTGGATTTGCCCACGCCGGCCATCGTCAAGCCGGTCGAGTTGTGGACCGGGAAGCAAGTCTTCAGCGTTCTCATCCGCCCGAAAGTGTCGGATAAAATCTTCGTCAATCTCGAAGTCGCTGAAAAGCTCTACAACAAGAGGGACAAGACGATGTGCCCGGACGACGGATACGTGTGCATTCGGAATAGCGAAATCATGTCTGGTCAGCTCGGCAAGGCGACGCTCGGCAGCGGTAATAAAGCCGGGTTATTTTACGTGCTCAACATGGAGTACGGTCCACAGGCGGCGGCCGAGGCGATGAACCGTCTCGCGAAACTCAGCGCTCGTTGGTTGGGCACTCGTGGATTTAGCATAGGCATCGACGACGTATCGCCGTCGGTGGAGTTATCCACGCAAAAAGGTCGCCACATCGAAGACGGGTACAGAACGTGCGATGAACGGATCGCGTCGTACGAAAAGGGTACGCTCCCGCTTCAAGCGGGATGTAACGCGGAAGAGACGTTGGAGGCGGAGGTACTCGGCGTGTTATCCGCCGTTCGCGAAGCCGCAGGGAACGCGTGCTTGAAGGCGTTGCCTCGCCGAAACGCGCCGCTCATCATGGCGCTGTGCGGAAGTAAGGGGAGCACCATCAACATTTCGCAGATGATCGCGTGCGTCGGTCAGCAAGCCGTGAGTGGGTCGCGTCCACCAGATGGATTCGCCGAGAGATCTCTCCCGCACTTTAAGCGCGGCGAGAAGACGCCGTCGGCGAAGGGCTTCGTCGCCAACTCGTTCTTTTCGGGCATGCGGCCGACGGAGTTCTTCTTCCACACCATGGCTGGACGAGAAGGTCTCGTCGACACGGCGGTGAAAACCGCGGAGACGGGTTACATGTCCCGTCGTTTGATGAAGGCTTTGGAAGATTTGTCGCTGTTGTACGACGGCACCGTGCGCAACTCGATGGGCGGCATCGTGCAGTTGCGCTACGGCGACGACGGCATGGAACCGACGATGATGGAGAGCGAGAACGCGCAGCCCATCGAGTTTAAGAGATGTTTGATGAACGTTCGTAGTCATCATCCGTCTCGAGGTGAAGCGCCGGCGACGCGATCGGCGGTCAATACCGCACTTGATGAGTTCAAGAGGAAGAATAAGATTTTCGACAGCGGCGAGCGCGACGTGGGCGACGCCGACGCGCTAGTCTACGGCGCGGGAATCTCCAAGCTCTTCTACGAATCCATGAGCGAATTCATCACAAGTGAGATCGAGTCGCCGTCCGATGGCGTCCCCGTCACGACGACGCAGCTGAACGCGTTCTTGGACGCGTGTATGGCCAAGTACATCTCCAAGCGCATCGAGCCGGGCACGGCGGTGGGCGCCATCGGCGCGCAGTCCATCGGTGAACCGGGCACGCAGATGACGCTCAAGACGTTCCACTTCGCCGGTGTTGCGTCGATGAACATCACTTTGGGTGTGCCACGCATCAAAGAAATCATTAATGCGTCGAAGAACATTAGCACTCCGATCATCACCGCGTCTCTCGTGAGTGAAAACGATGTCAAGGCGGCGCGCGTCGTCAAGGGTAGAGTGGAGAAGACGACGTTGGGTGAGGTGTGCTCTGACATCAGCATCGTCGTTCGTCCGAACGATATGTACCTCGAGCTCGTCTTGGACACGGAAGCGATCAGTCAACTTCAATTGGACGTCACCATTCACTCGGCGAGAGCCGCTGTGCTCGGCATGCCCAAGCTCAAGCTCAAGCCGCAGAATGTTCTCATCGCGAGTGATAACATCTTGCACGTGCTCCCGACGGACGACGCCTTAAAGGAACGTCGCGCGCTGTTCATGCTGCAACACATGCGATTGGCTGTTCCCGCCGTCATCGTCCAAGGTATCCCATCCGTCGGACGTGCCGTCATCAACGACAAGGGTGATGGAACGTACAACCTCATCGTCGAAGGCGTCAACATACAAGCCGTCATGGGTATCGAGGGGATCAAGGGCACCGAAACGAGAACGAACCACGTCATGGAGTGCGAGCGCACGCTCGGCATCGAAGCTGCGCGAGCGTGCATCATCAAGGAAATCAACGATACGATGGGGGCGCACGGCATGTCCATCGATAATCGTCATTCGATGTTACTTGCCGACGTCATGACGTACAAGGGCGAAGTCCTCGGCATCACCCGCTTCGGTATGGCCAAGATGAAAGATTCCGTGCTCATGCTCGCGTCTTTCGAGAAGACGACCGATCATCTCTTCGATGCGGCACTTCACGGGCGCACGGATTACATCGACGGCGTCTCCGAGTGTATCATCATGGGTATTCCCATGGCGATCGGTACTGGCATGTTCAGATTACAACATCGCGCGATGAAACTCGACGTCGACGTCAACTTAGAAAAGGACGACGGTCTTAGACGCGTCAAGACGACAGTTACGCCCGAGAAGACTGAGGAATTGCCGAAACGTCCTCCGTTACTGCTGCAAGACGCGTACTGCAAGCCCATCGCGGCATAGTCGAGTGTCGGCGCACTTACTGTACAAGATTAGCAAAAGAAACTCTTAGTTCACATTTTCGATCAATACACAACATTCTTTTTGGACGAAATTCTACGATGCGTGCGTCGTTTAACCAAAATTAGCGATGGTTCGCGCGACGATTTTCGCCGCGTCCTTCATATCCTTCAGGCTGCAGTACTCGTCGTCCGCGTGATACGTGCTCATCAATCCGAAACCGATGAGTTGGATGTCGAATCCGTTCCCTTGCATTTCCGCGACGAGCGGTAAGGAACCCGTGAGCGAGTACGGCTCGGCGACGCCCTTCACGTCCTTGATGACTTCGCAGAGCGTCGTCAGAGCCGGAGAGCTCAAATCGCAGGCGATGCCGGTGAGCAAATGCTCGCCCCACTCAAGCTCGAGAGAACCTTTTCTGACTCCTCCGCTACCGTCGGCGATGGAGAACTTGCTATAATCACCCTTTGTGGGTAAAGAATCGATGTCGGCGTTGATGGCGGCGACTTCCGCTTCGATGCACGCCTTGACGTCGGCGACCGGATAGAACGGCGTGAGACGGATATCGCCCGAAATCGTCGCTTCGGGAGGAATCTGGTTCAAACCACCGGGTGCGCACGAAATTTGCGTCGGCTTCATCGTCGAACTCGTGATGAACTTATAATCTTTTTCTTGTTGGCAGGCTGGGAACGTCTCGTAAAACTTGTTCTGCACGCGTTCAATCGCAGCCATGCCCATCTCGATGGCGTTGATCCCCTTGTGCGGCAACCCGGAGTGGAATCTATGTCCCTTGGCCTTCAAACTCCACGTGATGGCTCCCGCGGTACCGATGCATGGCTGCGAATCCGCGCAATCGACCCAAATGACGGGTCCAGCCTTGCAGTGGTCCATCTTTCCGTTCGCCACCAATCCATCGACCCCGATCCCCGGCCCGTTCGCCTCTTCGCTCGCGATGAAAACGCACGTCAACGTGGTGTCCAACACTGGTTTCATCTCCCCCAACTGCGCGAAGATGGTCGTCATCAACGCGACGTGTCCCAAACAGTCGGTGGTACCTCTGCCGTACAGTTTATCCCCGTCCATCGTGAGCTTAAACGGATCCACGCTCCACGCCTCCGGATTCGCCGGAACGACGTCCATGTGCGACCCCGCGAACGTGAGTTGACGCTCCGCGCTCGCGTTCGGCCCTTTCCCCGGATATTTGACGACGACGTTCCCGCGTCCCTCCGCGTACGACACGTGCTCCACCTCCAACACCCCACCGGACTCGACGCGATACGGCTTGAGCGCCTCCAAGACGTGCTTCACGGCCAGATCCTCTCTCGGGACGTGCGCGGTGCCGACACCGGTGTTTTGCAAGTCCTTGGACTCGCCGATGAGATGGCCCAACAGGGACAGAAACTTTTTCTCGTCGAGTTCGAGCGCGTTGAGCGCGTCGACGGCGGACGAAGACATGACGACGGTGGATCGAGGGCGACGCGGCGCGAGGAAACTTTCGTCGCGAGAGAGCGCGCGTCGACACGCGGCGTGAGAGACGCTCGCGGGAGGGCACCTCGGTCGGAACGAGGCGCGCATCGCAGTGAGGTCGGGGACGCGCTGCGACAGTCGACGCCGTCGAGAGTCGAGAGGACGAGAGGACGAGGGAACGTTCGACGCGTGCGCGTGACGCTTGACGATGAACAAATCTATTCGATGGAGTACACGGCCTCCCTGGCGGCGGCGAGAGATTGACGAGCGCTCTCGCCGACGCGTTCGTATCGAGTCTTGACGGAGAACATTTTCGTCCTGAGCTCGTTGAGAGAGTCTCTGCTGCTCTTGGCAACCTTTCGCGCGAGAAAGCGCGTGAAGAGGCGAAGCCCGCCGTCGACCATATCTTCCTCCTCCTCCAGGACGAAACCGCCGTTGAGGACGATGTCCACTAAATCCATGGCGACCATGACGCACCAGATTTCTTTGGCATCCGTGTCGCCTTGAATCGAAACCTTATCCAAGTGTTCCATGACCTCGCGTCGTCGCCGTATGATGGACTTTTTATCGTCCTTTACAATCTTTTGAATCGTCTTGTTGAGCTCCAGAGACGCCACCTTTTTCGGTTTCGGTTTATTCTTCGCGGACGGTAAGAGGTGACGCAAGGAAACGACGGACGCCGCGGCGAGCGCGTCTCTCAAATCCTTCTCTCTGTCCGTGAGACAGGGCAACCAGTGAACAATCTTGACGAACATTCCCATCGTAGAGTAACCGTCCGAGTTCACGGCCGCTTCGTTTGAAATCTCCACGAGGTACTTGACGACCTTTGATTTGAACACGTCCCACGCTTTGGGTGGTACGCTCGCCATCAACGCCGCCGCGGCTTTGTCAATCATCGATCCCAGGGCGATTCCGCGCCCATCGACGCAGATCGACGCTAACATTTGCATCATTCTCGCCGAACCGTCGGTGTTGTCGAACGCGGCGACCCCTCGCGCGAACGCGTTATCGCAAAACGCGGTGACGATTTCCAACACTACGAACAACTCGGGTCGCAGACGCGCGGCGCCGTCGCCTCCTTTGTTCGTCTTCACGCTCGCAGACGCGCTGAAAGACGACCTACCTTGGACGTAATCTTTCACCCCGAACGTGCGCAAGACATCGCACGCCATGCTCGCCGTGAGTTCCCACGGCGGCGGCGAGCACTCGGGACCCACTTGATCGCGCGCGGCGCGTCTGTAATCGAATCGCGCCTCTCGCCCGTCGCACACGGCGCCCCACTTACACTCGAATCCGAGGGCGACCAAAAGCGCGTCTCTAGCCGCCAAACGAACGTCCGCGCACGTCGCCGTCGTGGCGATGTCCCACAACCATTCCATCGCGGCCTCGTCGCACGCGCCCTTCCCCTTGGACCAACTCAACGGTAACCACCGCTCGAGCAAAAGCACGCGCCACACATCCTCCTCTCGCGCGAGCGGCACCTGCTTCAAACCTCTCTGTACAGTCGCTCGCAACGATTCGGACGCGCACGACATCAATATCTCGCCGTCGCGCGTCTCGCCGTCGCGCGTCGAGCCCGCGTCGAGCGTTCTCGCCGACGCGAACGCGCTCCTCTCCAACGTCTCCTCGGACGAATTCATCACGAATCCCTCCCCGAACGCGCTAAACACTCGATCATGATCATCCAATTCTCTCAACGCCGCCTCTTCCTCTCTCTTCGCCTCTCTCTTCGCCTCGGCCTCGTCCGCGCGTCGTCTCGCCTCTAAATTCGCGTCGTCCGCGGCGCGACGCTCCCTCGTCGCCGCGTCTCTCGCCAACGCCTCGTCGTCGTTCGCCTTCTCTCGCATCAACCACTCAAAATCCCCTTTCTTCACCCTACACCCGTTCGTCTTCGGCGGCGTGCGCGACGATCGCGCCCTTTTCGCGTCGACGACGCCGCGTTTCTCCAACTCTTTCAACCTCTTGACAAAGGGGCGATCGTCATCATCCGAATCCACCTCGCTCGTCGGTCGCTTTCGCGACGTCGACCCGTTCGCGACGTCGACTCGAACGTCCTCGTCCGCGTCCGCGTCCCTACCCGCGCGCGCGCGTCGCGACGTCGTCGCCCTTTTGGATGTTTTTCGATTTTTTGATTTCCCGGTCGACTCGACCGGCATCCTTTTCCCGCGCGCGACGCCCACCGGGGATAACAGATCGTCGTCATCGTCCAGATCATCGTCGTCGTCGGTGTCGAGTTCGTCTACGCGTCCCATGTCGACGCGCGCGCCGGTGTGACGTCGATGATGAAAAGATGCATAATCTCGTCACACTCTCGCGCGCACTGCCCATGCGCGTCGCCGCGTCCACGCTCACCGCGCGCGCGGTCCACCGCGCGACGACGATAAACACGACGCGATCTCGTCTCCAGTCCTCGCGACGCCGCGCGACGACGACGACGGCGAACGGGAAAGCCGCACAACTCGCACCGCTCGACCAGCGCGTCGACCTTCGCGTGGGATTGGTCATCAGCGCCAAGAGACACGAGGAGGCGGAGAAATTGGTAAGAGAACGCGACGGAGACGCGCGCGAGATGGATTTGAATTCGACGACGCGCGAGGAGGACGAACGGGACGAACGGGACGGTGTGAATGCATGAATGAATGATGACTGACGGGGACGCTTTATCCGCTCGCGGCGGCGGAATTCTCTCGCGCGCGCAGTACATCGAGGAGATCGATCTCGGTGAACCGGAGGGTCCGAGGACTATTTTGAGCGGACTCGTGCCGTACATGTCCGCGGAGGAGATCGCGGGGAAGAAAGTGATCGTGTTCGCGAATTTGAAGGTACGCGCGGAGCTTCGTCGCCGCGACCGCCGAGGAAAACCTCGAGCGCGAGAGAGAGAGAGAGAGAAGATGAACGGACCGATTGACGACGCACGACGCTTTACGCTTCGATCAGGCGCGTAAACTCGCTGGAATTCCGTCGCACGGTATGATTCTCGCCGCGTCGGACGCGTCGCATGAAAACGTCGAGTTACTCGTCGCCCCCGAGGACGCCGTCGTCGGCGAGCGCGTGCGTTTCGGCGACTCGGACGAACCGCAGGCTGAACCGCAGACCCCGAACCAGATTCAAAAGAAGAAAACGTGGGAGGAATTACAACCGTTGTTGCGCACGAACGACGCGTGCGTGCCCACGTACGAGGGCGCACCGATGATGACCTCCGCCGGCGCCGTCGCGTGCGCCACGCTCGTCGACGCCTCCGTCGGGTGACGCGCGTCCATCTCACCGCGCGTTCATTCGCGTCCATCCGCGCGTAACGTGCGCGTTCACGCGATGTAACGCACACACAGCACACCCACGTCGCTCGCTTTTCTCTCAACGAACCTTTCTCGCGCATCGGCGTCCCCGCGTCCCGCGTCCCCGTCGTCCCGCGAAGTGAAATCACGCGTGATTAATCCATCCTCATTCCCCGCCCCCTGTCGCCGTCTCTCTTCACCGTGACGATGACCGAGGACTCCCACGACGTCGTCTTGCGTCCCTTCTTGGGAGTGAAAGAGCGAAGACGAAGCTCCTTCGCCAAACGTCTCCTCGGCGACGATCTCGGCGTCGCATTCGATGCACCGAGCGCCAAGGCGTTGCGCAAACACGGCGCGACGAAAGTCGTCTTCAGCGCGCGCGCGCTCAAGGTGAACCATCGAAACGAACTGAAGAGGCGAGTGATGGTGGTGACGGACGTCGGCATCGCGCTCATGGACGAGACGACGCGAAGGATACGAAGGAAATTCGCGTGGAGAGACGTGCGCGAGGTGCGCGTGAGCGTCTTCGCCGACGATTTCTTCGCCATCGTGGCGCCGGATGAATACGACGCGTTGTTGGCGTGTAATCGGAAAACGGAGGCGATCGTGGCGATGCGAGAGATGTGGAAGAGGGATGGGAAGCGGAGGGGGAGGATGGGGGAGGGGGAGTTGCCGGTGTCGGCGACGGAGCGGTTTACGTATCGCGCGAGCGCGACTCGAGAACGACTCGTGACGTTCGCTCGCGCGGACGACGGTGACGTGGACGTGGACGTGTCGGACGTCGTCGAGGGTGAGGAGGAAAACGAGGAAGACGAGGAGGAGGAGGAGGAGGAGGAGGTACTATGATGGTTGGTTGTTGTTTGTATTTCTACATTTCTACATTTGCGCGCGCTCACCCCGGACCGACCTTGGGTATGTCGTGATGTTCGCTCAGTTTACTCAATTTCTCGTTAAACTCGCGAACTTTATCCTTGTGCGATTTACTCGCCATGTCCTCGATCATCTTACGCTCGCGAGACCGTCGGTACGCGTCGTCGTACGCGCGCTCCGCCGCGGTTCTCGCGTCGACGCGGCGCGCGCTCGATTCCTTCTCATCCGCACCGGCGTCGTCGTCGTCGGCGCGCGTCTTCTGTGAGAATGAATCGCGAAGAACCGTCGTCGTCAGTCGCGCGTTCGCGCGGTCGCGTCGCGTCGCGTCGCGTCGCGTCGCACCTCTTTCTTTTCCCTCTTCTTGTCCTTTTTGTGTCGCTTCTTCGCCTCCTTCGCCACGCCCGACGCCTTCGTCTTGAGCCTGAGTCCACCGCGAACGACGTTGTCGTACGCCGCGCTCGGCATCGCGCGCGCGCGCGGCCGAGGCGACGCGTCGCGTCGGTCGCGCGCCGTCGCCGAATGGCGCGCGGGCGGCCCCATTCGGGTTGGTGTCTCGATCGTCTACATATATGTTACAGTATGAAGTACTGTGTCCTACTGTGGATGATGTACATAGGCACGAACGAATCCACGCGCGATCGAGCGCTGACCGACCGCGCGCGCCCGCGCGATCGATTCCGCACACGCGCGCGACGCGACGCGCACGCACGCGCGTTCACTCCCGCGCGAGCTCGTGTGAAAACGTTTCCATCCGTTCGTCGCGGCGGACGCGCGAGAGAGCGCGAGGAGGGGTAGCGCGAGAGAGGAATCTTCGCCGCGGAACGCCGCGCGCGCGCGCGCCGGAGGTGGAGGATTCTCATCGAACGGCGCGCGTGCGTCGAACGCGAGGGCGCGAACGCGCGGGAGAGAGGCGCGAACGGTGCCGCGTAATAGCGCGCGAGAGAGTCGGGCGAGATGAGCTCGTCGCAGAGCGGGTTGGAGCTGAGGGTGGGGAACAAGTATCGACTGGGGCGAAAGATCGGAAGTGGGAGTTTCGGAGACATTTACCTAGGTGCGCGCGAGGCTCGAGAGCGCGAGGACGCGGGCGTGCGCGAGAATGTGGGGCGCGATGCGCGTGAAGATGATGTTGACGCGCTTTTTGAACGGGCGAGAGCGGGGGAACGCGCGAGATGGGCGATGACTGACGACGAAACCGCTCGCGCGTCGCGTCGACGCAGGGACGCACATCAAAACGAACGAGGAAGTGGGCATCAAGCTGGTGCGTGTGTGTTTTCGTCATCGACGACGGGAAACGCGCGCGTTGCGTCGATATTTTCTTCTTTTTTGCGTTCGATCGATCGACTGACCGAGCGCTCGCGCGTGTACGTTCGCAGGAGAGTTGCAAGACGAAGCATCCGCAGTTGTTGTACGAATCCAGGTTGTATAAAATCTTGCAAGGGGGCACCGGCGTGCCGAACGTGCGATGGTACGGCGTGGAGGGTGATTACAACATCATGGTGATGGATTTACTCGGACCGAGCCTCGAGGACTTGTTCAACTTTTGCAACCGAAAGTTGAGCCTGAAGACGGTGTTGATGCTGGCGGATCAGCTCGTGTCGAGGATCGAGTACGTGCATAGCAAAAGTTTCATCCACCGCGATATCAAGCCGGATAACTTTCTCATGGGGCTCGGGAAGCGAGCGAATCAAGTAAATATCATCGATTTTGGCTTGGCGAAGAAGTATCGAGATCCGAAGACGCACTTGCACATTCCGTACCGTGAGAATAAAAACTTGACGGGAACCGCGCGATACGCGAGCATCAACACGCACGTCGGCATCGAACAGTCCAGACGAGACGACTTAGAGTCGTTAGGGTACGTGTTAATCTACTTCCTGCGCGGGTCTTTACCCTGGCAAGGATTGAAAGCGGCGACAAAGAAGCAAAAGTATGAAAAGATTAGCGAGAAGAAGATGACGACTCCGATCGAGGTCCTGTGCAAAGGCTACCCGCCGGAGTTTGTGACGTACTTTCAAGTCGTTCGTTCGCTCAGATTTTCAGACAAACCGGACTACTCTTATCTCCGAAAGCTTTTCCGGGACTTGTTTATTCGTGAGGGGTATCAGTACGATTACGTCTTCGATTGGACCATCCTCAAGTATCAACAGACGCAAGCGTTGACTCGTCCGACGGGCGCGGGTCACTCGCAACCGACCGCCGGCGCGAGCGGAGAACAGGGCGAACCGACGACCGCGCTTCGTCGACAGCCCACTTTAGACCGAAACGCGTCGCGAGGAACGAGAATGGCTGAAAAGGATGTCGCCGTGGATCGAACCACCTCCTTCACGCGCGCGTACGACCGCCAACGCTCCGGCTCCAGACCACTCACCAGCCGCAAGGAGGGCGACTACGACGACGGTCGCGCGTACCAATAACACCTCGCGCTCGCGCGCGACGGAGCACTTGTAGTTTTTAAGACGCCTAGTAGACAAAACGCCGCGCAAACAAACAAACAAACCGCCGCCGCCGCCGCCGCGCTCGGCGCGCTCGGCGCGCCCGCACTCCGCGCCGCGTCCCGTCGTCATCGCGCCCTCGCGCGACGACTCGCGCGCGCGATGTCCCTCTGGGGCGACACCCCGCCCGATGACCCCGAGGACGGCGCCTCGGTCGCCGCGCGCGCGACGCCCTCGTCCCCGCGCGCGCGCCCGCCCAAGGCATCGTTCGCCTCGCGCGCGTTCGAGGCGCACGCGCGCGCGCGCGCGCGACGTCATCGAGACGCGAACGACGAACCGTCGGACGCGCGCGAGGTGTCGTCCGGCGCGCTCGTCCTGTGGGCGCCCGACGGCGCCGAACGCGAGACGAGCTCGATGACGGTTCCGGCGACGAGCGCGACGCGCGCGTCCGAGCGACAGCTGGACGTCGTCAGGGCGTTGCATCGGACGTTTTGTATGTCGTCGACGCACGCGGGGTGCGTTCTTCGAGACGACGGCGAGGGGACGTCGATGGTCGGGGCGTGCGCGTTCGCGTCGGCGGCGACGGCGAGGCTCGGCGGCGAGACGCGAGACGGCGGCGCGTTGACGGTGTGCGCCCCGAACGCGATCGCGACGTGGGTGGAGACGCTCGAGGCGCACGGTGTTCGTGGGGTGGAGTCGGCGAGAAGCGCGGCGAAGGCGGAGGAGGCGTTCGAGCGCGTGCGGTCGGGAGAGGCGCGCGCGTGCGTGTTGTCGCACGACGCGTATCGAAACGTCGTTCACCGGGCGATTCTCGTGCCTTGGTCGATGTGCTTTTACGACGAAGTGCATCGATTGAAGGGGGAGAATACCAAGGCGCACGAGGCGGCGCAAATGTTGCCGAAACACGTTTTCCGCGTGGGATTGTCCGATCAACTCTTTTCGAACTGCGACGCGTCGGATCTGTGGGCGGTGATGAACTGGGTCGTGCCGTGGCGATTGGGAGATCGGAGACTGTACGAAAAGTACTTCGTGAAGGCGATAAACGATGGTCACAAGAACATTCACTCGGATTTAGCCGCGCAGCGCACGCGCGAGTTACACAAGCATCTGAGCACGGCGATGTTTCCGCCCGTCGGCGAGGGCGCCTTGTTTCATCAATACGCGCCCGAGATTGACGGCAAGGACGATTCCGAGACGACGGCGCGCAAAGCGTTAGAAGCTTTGGCGTCGTACGAACAAGTGACGCCGGTGGAGATGGCGAAACGTTTGCTCGCCATGGATAGAAAGGCTCGAAACGCGCTTCGGTGTCGCGTCGTCGCGAGCGAAGTCGGCTCGTTTTCAACCGTGCTCGAACAGTGGCAGAGAGAAAACGAAATGGCGAACGAATGATGTAGAAGTATGACGTTTTTAGTGTATCGACTAGTCTAGGCGCGGCCGTTTCCGCGCGCGTAGTAATTACAATTAAACGAATTTGCTCAACAGGCGCTCGACGACGCCCGCGTCCAGTCCCATGACGCCGTCCATGGACCCATCGATGCGCCTGAGGTACGGCTGCAACATCGGGTGCTCCACCATGAGTCCACCGGCGCAGTACATGCACTCACCCTCGTCCACGATGGCGTCCACGACGTCCTCCGGGAACGGCGCGAAGACGACGGTGTTCACGTCCACCTCCAACGCCGACTCCCCGCTCGAGAGATCCGTCACCATGACCGACCCGACGGTCGACGGCGCGTCGACGCCGTACCCCCGTATGAATTCCCGCGCCTCGGCCGCGCTCGACGGTTTCTCTCGAATCACACCGCGATGCACGACGACTTGGTCGCACGTGATCAGTAAACGCCGCCCCTCGCGCGCGTCGTCTCGCACCCTCTCCACGACCGCTCGCGCCTTGGCGCGCGCCAGCGCCTCGACCAAGACGGCGGGATCATCGAATCGGATCGCCCGTTCGTCGATGTCCGGCTTTTCGACGACGTGGTCGATCCCCATTCGCGTCAAGACGGCGCGTCGAGTCGCGCTTCCGCTTCCCAAGATCACCTCCGCCGACGCCTCGCGAAGCCTCTCCACCACCGCCGACGGCGACACCGACATCCCGCGCGAACGCGTCCGCCCGCGTTCCAACGCACCGCGCGCGCGCGTCGTCGTTCGACGAAGCGCCGATCGCATGCGTCGCCGAGGCGAGGCGCGCAATGACGCGCGCGTCATCCCTCGTCCCTCGTCCCTCTCACCCGCGCGCCTTCTCACCCTCTCTCGTCCCTCGCTCCGTCGCGAGCTTCGCCAACACCTCTCTCTCCGCCTCTCGCAATTCCTTTTCGCTCGGGACGTTCGCGCCGAAGAGTCGCCGCCACTCGCGTCCCGCGCGCGCGGCGTCCGCCGTCTCCCACATCGGTCTCGTCTCCCCCCCCCTCGCCCTCGTCCCGCCTCGCGCGCGCTCAGAGGCTTCGGCACGTCCGTGCCCTCGCGCTCGGCGCGCTTGATGGCGAAACATCGCCAGAGATCGGCCCATCGACCGTCGCACGAATCGAGCTCGCCTCGAACGTAATACTCGCGCAATTGAAACATCGGGTCTGCGCGACGCGTCAGTCGAGATATTCGCGAATCGAATCGAACGAACCGACGACGAGCGTTCGCGCGCGTTCGTACCGTAGCACACCCACACGCGCTCGACCGCCTCGGAGACGGTGGCCGGGGGAAGATTCGACGCCGTCATGGCGACGAGTGACGAGATCCATCATCGACACTCGCCGACGCGTTCGTGTCGCGAGTAAAGACGCGCGCGAGACGCGCGAGACGCGAGGAAGACCGCGCGCGACCGCGTCGGTCGCTCGCGAGACGCGCGCGCGCGTTCGAGCGCGCTCGAGACGCGGTCGAGGGGACGGTCGGGTTCGGGTGTCGAGATGATGACGACGACGACGCGACGCGTCGCGACGCCGCGCGTGGGATCGCGCGCGTCGAGGGTCGAGGCGAGAGGAGGCGCGCGTCGAACCGCGCGCGTCGTCGCGGCGATTCCGCCTCAGAGAGAACCCGTTCGAACGTCGGAGGTTGAATTGTGTGAGGGTTCGAAGCGTTTGCAGACGCAGGCGACGACCGTCGGCGTCGATACGACGCTCGTGCGGTCGTTGGATTGGGATCGCGATCGGTTCGACATCGAGTTTGGTTTAGAGAAAGGGACGACGTATAATTCGTACATCATTCGAGGCGCGCCCGGGTGCGCGGCGCTGGTGGATTCGAGTCACGAAAAGTTTCGAGAGTTGTACCTGCGAACGCTTCGAGACGAAATCGACCCGACGGAGATTAAATATATCGTGTGTTCGCACACCGAGCCCGATCACTCGGGATTGATCGGGGACGTGTTGAAGATTGCGCCGAATGCGACCGTGGTGGGGAGTAAGGTGGCGCTGGCGTTTTTGGAGAATTTGATTCACGAACCGTTCGAGCGACGCGTCGTCAAGGGCGGCGACGTCGTCGACTTGGGCGACGGACACGAATTGAAGTTTATCATGGCGCCGAATTTACACTGGCCGGACACGATGTTTTCGTACGATCCGAAATCGCGATTGATGTACACGTGCGACGCGTTCGGATCGCACTACTGCACGGAAGATCCGTTCGACGGCGAGTTGAGCGCGTTGATGCCGCACTATAGATTTTATTACGAGTGCCTGATGAAGCCGAACGCGCGTTCGGTGTTGACGGCGCTGCGAAAGTGCGAGTCCGAGGGCGCCGATTTCGTCGGCATCTGTAACGGTCACGGTCCGCTCCTGCGCTACAACGTGGACGAACTGGTGGGTGATTACAAGAATTGGAGCGAAGAGGCGTTGGCCAAGGCCAAGGCGAGCGTCGCCGTCTTTTACACGGCCGAGTACGGTTTCAGCGACAGGTTGTCGCAATCCATCGCGCGAGGTCTGACAAAGACGGAGACCGAGGTAATCATGATGGATCTGTTGACGGCCGAGTCGCAAGAGCTCATCGAGACGGCGAAACACGCGGCGGGCGTCGTGTTGTTGTCGCCGCCGTCGAGCGGTCCCGCGAACGACCAGTTGGCCAACATCATCGGCGCCGTGCACGCGAAGCAAAACTTCTTCGTCGCGGAATCATACGGCGGTGAAGACGAACCTGTGGACCCGTTGGCGACGAAATTAGCCGAACTCGGCGTCACCGAGGCCTTCTCTCCGCTCAAGGTGACGAGCGAACCGACGGAAGGAACGTATCAGTTGTACGAAGAAGCCGGCACGGATTTGGGCCAGCTCTTGACGAAGAAGAAGACGTTGGCGGACATGAAGAGCGCGATGTCCCCGGACGTCGCCAAGGCGCTCGGTCGCGTCAGTGGCGGTCTGTACGTCGTCACCGCGGCGCAAGGCACGGCGAGATCCGCGATGATCGCGTCCTGGGTCGCCCAGGCGTCGTTCGAGCCTCTAGGTTTCACCGTCTCCGTCGCCAAGGATCGCGCCATCGAATCCCTCATGCAAGTGAACGACACGTTCGTGTTGAACTGTCTTCCAGAAAACGGGTACGAGCCCATCATGAAGCACTTTCTCACGCGTTTCCCTCCCGGCGCCGATCGTTTCGAAGGCGTTGAGTGGGCGCCCGCCAACTGCGGCGCGCCCATCCTCGCCGACGCCGTCGCGTACATGGAGTGTCGCGTGACGTCTCGTATGGAGGCGAACGACCATTGGATCGTGTACAGTGAAGTTTCCGAGGGTAAAGTGTTCAACCAAGACGAGCGCACCGCGAGTCACCACCGCAAAGTCGGTTCGTACTACTAGGAAATCTGTTACAAAAAAAACGCAAAGCCGCAAAAAAAGCAAGCTACCATCGTCTCACCTCGTCTCGATTCACATGTTCACTCTCCCGACGAACCGCTCGACGTCTCGCACGAACACATCCTCCGCCGCCGACGCGTCTCGCGCCCTATTCGCGTCCGACGTCGCGCTCTTCATCGTCCCCGCCACCACCGTTCTCTTCGCCCCCGTCACCACCGGCGACGGCGCCGGCGCCTCGGTCGTGATCGTCGGCATCATCGACGCCACGCCCAACGCCAACGCCAACACCCCCTTCGTCACCGCGTCCTTCTCTCGGTTCGCCTTGTGCGCGGCGCGTCTCGCCGCCGCCGCGCGCCCGTCGCCGTCCATCGAACTCGAGCTCTCCCCGCGACGCAAACGCGCGACGAGTTCGTCCGAAGACGCGCGCGCGCTCGATGCGACTTCCTCGCCGTCCTCCGCGCCTCGCGCGAGGACGAGGCGACGCTCGCACGACGCGTTCCCGCGTCGACGCGCGCGCGGTGCCCCTGCGGCGTTTTCGTGAATTCGCACCCGTCGCGCGCGCGCAGACGTCGTCGCGCGCGAGGACGACGCCGGCGTCGTCGCGAGCGTCATCGTCGACGACGTTCGACGCGCGCTCGGTCGATCAAAGCGCGCGCTCGATCCGTGGTCGACGACGATTGACGAAAAGTGCCGACAGAGGGATTGATGACTCAGCGCGCCGGCGCCGGGTCCGCGATGGCGCGGAGACGGCGAACGTCGTGCGTGAAGATGAAAACGTTTACAACCGTGAACGACATCGATCGAGTGGTATTCGCGCGAGGTGGGTGCGCGCGCGTGAGGGGCGATGTCGTTCGAAAAAAAGGTGGACGGGGAGCGCCGAGCGGGGCTCTCGCCGCGCGCGGTTAACTCACCGTGCGACCGAAGGCGACGGCGCTGATGTATAGATTCTTGGCCCATTTTTCCTTGACGTGCGTGGATGGGAACGCAGACGTTCTGAGAGTCTCTTGCGTCTCGTCGCCCGGACGTCTTCTCGGGATGGAGAGGACAAAGGCGGATTGGTCGGGGGTGGCGCCGCAGCACGTTATCCGATATCCGCAGTTCCAGCGGCGGTGAATGCCCTCGCTCGGGTACATGAAATCGAGCTCGACGCACTGGTCGATGAAACCGGCGTTGCGTGACATAACGACGGCCCATCGACCGCCGCAGGTGGCCATGGCGGTGACGTAAAATCCCTCCTTCCATTTCTTGTTGATCCACTTGAACGGAAACGAGTCGCTGACCTTGTACGACTGCTGCGTGTACGTCGAGCCCTTGGACATGACCACTATGGCGCAGCCGTTGGCGGAACCAGAGAGAGCGGTGATGTAGTAGCCGTCGTCCCATTGCTCGAGAATCCAATCCTTGGGGAGAAACTGCGCGGATAAGTTCCAGATTTGCGCGCTGAAACCCGTGCCAGCGTCCATGATGAGCGCCCAGAGATCGGTGGAACACGAAATGCTCGAGATGAACAAACCGTCGTCGTTTCCTTTGTTCACGTGTTGTTCGATGCGACTGTTGGCGACGTTGTAGTGGTACCGTTGCTTCATCGGGCGGTGCGCGTTGTAAATCGTGATCCATTGTTGCGCCGGTAAACCGACGCGAACCTTCTTCTTGAGTCTATCGCGGTCCGAGTCGTCGAACTGCATGTCGGCAACCTTGCGCTTCATACCCACCTTTCTCGCACCCTCCGTCGAGATCGGTCGACGCGCGACGGTACCGCACAACGGTTCGAAGAGTGACGACATCGCGCCGTACTTCGGTTCTTCGTCAAACTTCAAGTTGATCACCGCCTCCATAAACTGTCTGAACGCGCTCGGAGTGTATCGGCACAACGCCTCCGGGCTCGTCGCCATCTTCTTCTTACACACGAGGAAACCTTTGTTATCCCCTTGATATCCCTGCCACGGTAAACGGCCCTTCAACAAGAACAAGAGCGTGTACGCCAACGACTCCAAATCGTCTCGTCTCGACGCCGTGCGTCCCAAATGCGCGTGCGCCGACGCGTAACGCACAGTTCCACGGAAAATATCCGGTCGCTGATCGTATTCTATGTGCGTCGCACAAATAGGGTCGCGCCAACGCGTTCCTAAACCTAAATCAACCAAATACAGCTTTTTCTCCGTCGGAGTTCCCGGAGGACCGAGAAGAAAGTTTTCCGGCTTGATATCACCGTGCACGAAGCCCTTACTATGAAAGTTTTGCAAAATCGCCAACGACTCCACCGCGATGCACGCCACCATCTCCTGCGACATGATCTGTCCGTTCTCATTCCACTTATCCCACAGAGACGGTCCCAAAAGATCCATGACCATGACGTAATAATCTCCCTGACTTCCCTTGTAGTGCACCTTCGGCACGCCCAAAATCCCCCCCAACGAATTATACACGTTCCATTCGTACGGCGGCCCGTAATCACACCCTTTGCTCGATCTGTGTTCAAACTTCAACGCCACCTGCGTCGCGTTCGGTCCCTGCGTGCATCCCTGCGACTCGGGTTTCGTGCGTCTGCCGACGTAAACCTGACCAAAGCCACCCTTGCCGAGTTTTCGCTCCACCACGTACACCGGGGAATCGCCCACTTGCACCTGCGCGAGCGCGAGCGCGAACGATGGATCGCGCGATCGTCGTCAGTCATCGCTCGCGCGGTCTCCCATCGCGCGTCGTCCGCGCGGTCGTCGTCTCTCGCGCCCCGCGAACGTTTTCGCGTTTTGAAATTCACGTCGCCGATCCCATCCTCGCGTCGCGCGCGCGTCGCTCGATCGCGTACATGCTCCGGAACGGGCGCCGTGGAAGGGTCCTCGTCCGCCGCGGCGGCGTGATCGCCCGAGCGCTCCTCGCTCTGTTCCTCCATCGTCGACGGACGCGCGAGGATCTGAGGCTGGTTTTTCTGGGCACCCGTGGATCGACGCGATTGATCGTCGCGCGACGCGATGCGCGGCGCGCGTGGGGGCGTTTCGAGCGATGCGATGCGCATCGCTCGCATCGCGCGCGTCGGGGCGACGAATCGCGTCGTTCGCGCGCGCGCGGGGCGGTCGTTGTTCGACCGTCTCCTGGACGCGGTGACGCCCAAGGATGTACCCTCGGACGCGCGCGCGGACGAGACGTACGAGACGTGGCGAGCGATGTGTTCCAAGGAAACGCTCGCGTGCGTCGAGGCGTTGCGAGGGACGACGCTGGACGGACGCGCGTTGGAGGTGACGTTCGACGCCGCGGCGAGCGGGTACGCCGCGAGGGCGTTCCACGAGGCGTGCGACGGCGCGGGGCCGTGTTTCGTCGTGGGGAAGACGCGCCGAGGGGCGAGATTCGGTGGGTTCAATCCCGTGGGGTTTTATTCGGTGGAGGATTATCGAGAGACGAGCGATGCGTTTTTGTGCGCGTGGGAGGACGACGCCGCGTATCGGCGAGGCGAACCGCCGAGTCGGGTCTCGAACGTTCTCGCTGGTGGGAAGGCGGCCATCTTTGATTTCGGGGCGCAGGGACCGTGTTTCGGCGTGGATGCTCTTCGCGTGCCGCTCGGTTGCGCGCCGCCGAACGGGTCGAGTTACGCGGGCGTGGGCGGAACGTTTGACTTGGGCGTAGAAAACGCGGCAGGGAGTCGCGTCGTCAAGTCGCGTCTCGGGACGCATTATGAAGGATTCGATGACGGTGAGGGGTTGTTCACGAAGAAGGAAGGCGCCGAGGCCGAGCTCGTGGAGCTTCTCGTGCTCAGCGCGCCGTCTCTGCGTCGAAGCGCCGACGACGGATTGTACGTGAGTTAGCGAGACTCAAGCGTCCGCGAGAAGAGAGCGCGCGACTGGAACGACCATTGGTGTAATTTATATAGCAAGCGACCATTATTTTAGCTACGCCCATAGAGGAATGTATCCGCGAGCTCCGCGAGCGATTCGCGATTCACTACGGATCCTCCGCAGACGACGACCACCACGTCTCCCTCCGGCAAATCGTCGAGCGCACCGAGCTGCGGGAAATACGCCGCCGAGAGCGCGGCGCCGCACGCGGGTTCGACTAAAATTCGGTGATCGTCCGCGAATTGGACGCACGCGGCGACGGCGTCGGCGTCTTCGCACACGTGCGATCGAACGCGTGCGTGGCCGAGTTCCAGGCAACTCTGAAACACCTTCGGCGACGGTGACGCCGCACCGAGCGATTTCGCCACGCTCGTGATCGCGGGTAGCGTGACGAGTTCACCCGCGCGCATGGACGCGTTCAACGAGTCTGCGCCGATGGTTTCCATGGCGACGACGACGACGTCGTCTCGCCACCCGTTTCTCTCCACGCCTCGCAAGCAGCCCGCTAACAACCCACCGCCGCCCACGCACGTCACGATCGCCGCAGGCTTCGTTCCTAAATCTTCTTTGATCTCATCCACGAGCGTGCTGTGTCCTTCCCACGTGTCATCGCCCTCGAAAGGATGAATCATCGCGCCGCCCGTCGCCGCAGCGCGTTCGAGCGCCGCCTCGTTCGCCTCGCTCCACTGTTTCCCCGCCACCACCACCTCCGCGTCGTACGAGCGCAGAAGCTCTTGAATGCGCACGGGCGTCGTCTCTGGCACGTACACCACGACGTCGACGCCCAACTCTCGACCCGAGTGCGCCACGGCTAAACCGGCGTTTCCTCCGCTCGAGCTCACGAGCAAAGGCGCCCCGTCCCTCTTCACCGCGAGCGCGCACGCGCGTCCGATGCCACGAAGTTTGAACGAACCGCTCGGTTGCACCGATTCGAGCTTCAGGTGGACGTCTCGACCGACAACGCGCGAGAGCGGCGTCGACTTGATGAGAGGCGTGCGCGCGTGCAGCGCGGGAACGTCGACGCTCTCTCGCGCGCTCGTCTTCGGCATCGTCGCGTTCGACGCGTCAACGCGCGACGGTTTGTGCGTTTTATTCGTTCCGGTCGTCGTCGCGCGAGAGAAACGCGCGCGCGCGACGTTGGACGTCGAGACGCGCGTCATCGTGTGCAGAGTTTCGAGTTTTCCCTTCGAACCGGTCCAGTCGTCGCGCGAGAGACGCGACCGCGATCGAGTCGACCGACCGATGCATGCGCACGTCTACGTAATTTACACGCGTCTTCCGACGCTCGCTATCGTCTCCCACCGCCGTTCGCCGCCGCTAACCGTCGCTTCTTCGTCTGCGAATACGCCAAGCCTTCCGTCTCGAGCCACGCGACGAAATCCACCCTGCTCGCGCGCACACCCGTCGCCCTCGCGCGCGCGAGCGCGTCGTCCACGTCTATCGATCGCATCAACAGCGCGCTCTCGTACGTGCGCTCGTCCGCGCGCATCCACGTCGTCAACGCGTCCGCGAGCTCCGCCTCGGACGGTTTCGCGCGCCTCCGTCTCGCGCGACCCGTCGGCGGTCGAGTCGGCGACGCCTCGCTCGCGTTCGCGCGAGATCCGAGCAAACGCTCGCGAAGCGGTGGCATCTCGCTCTCAGATTCGCTCGCGTCCTCTCTCGTCGGCGGTCCCTCGGCGGACGCCGCGGCGTCTCGTCTCCGTCGTCGCGCCTCCTCGGGCGACATCAAATCCACAACCTCCACCGACGTCTCTTCCTCTTCGCGCGCGCGCACGAAATCGCGCGGAAACGTCACGACGCGTCCATCGCTCGATCTGTCGTCGTCGGTCGGTCGGTCAGTCGCTCGAGCGTCGCTCCACCGCGCGTTTTCATTCATTCATTCATTCATTCATTC
>MDTE01133349.1_pt1 | contig 27473 bp, 21 predicted proteins | sample 811231 | NCBI WGS metagenome assembly MDTE01 (sample SAMN05326651, study PRJNA326480) | marine metagenome | isolation source: seawater | place: Indian Ocean: Red Sea | collected 2010
GACCACTGCAACAAATGAATTTCCATCAGCCATGATGCATTCCTCTAGCAACCTAGCGACAAACGACCCCTATTTAGCCTCACCGCATGCTATTTGTTCGTCAGCGTTTCAGTTTCTTTGCGACCCGGCCTTCAATTCGGGTCGCAACATCCACAGGTAGAGCGTGAGGCATGGAGATGTGAGTTGTCCGGCCTCTACCTTCTCCGACGGTATCGACGCGCGTTGCGATGATGTTCATGCTTTCGATTTGCTTCAAAAACTTCCAAACGGTTGTGTGGCTTCGGGGTTGGACCTCATATTCTTCACAAACAACAGCATAAATGGATTCAACATCTTTGCTTGTCATAAATTCTGCTTTTCTCAATCGTCGACAAATGCCGAGCAAAACAAGCATCGAATGGGCAGACAAATCGTCAAGGACGTCTTCTGGCATCACTTGAGGGACCTCTCTTGCTTTGGTCTGAACGTGTTCTGGCATGATGTTCTTCTGTCCGTCAGATTCAGCATGTTCAACAGCGGCTCCGAGTAATTCAATCACTTGTCGAGCATCTCCAGACGGTGCAGCTGAAGTTGCGATGAGTTTCAATATCTCCTCATCCCATGATCTCGGATTTAATGCCTGTTCAGCGCGTTGACGTGCGATTGCGAGCAGACCCTTCATGTCGTACGGAGGTACAGGGATATGATTGGTGTGACCAAATCGAGAAATAACGGCATTCTCGAGGACGTCGAGGACCTGCTCTTGACTGATAAGAATGAGTGAAAGTGTTCCACTGCCTTCCTGATCCTCGTCGATGCGGAGCAACTGGTAGATGAGATCGTTTCCTGATTTCCGTAGCAAATGGTCGACTTCGTCCAAAACAACGATCAGATGGCGCCCATTGCTTTTCAACATCTTTCTCAGACTGCTCAACAATTCCCCCATCGAGAGTCCACGATCGGGGTGGCCGGGGTCCAGTGATTGGACAATGCGTTGCGCAACACGTACATTGGTTGTTGCGTTTCGGCAATTGATGTGAACACTTCTTAGCGGTCGTTTGTTTCGGAGATGGTATTTGATGTCTCGACAAAAAGTTCGAGCAAGAAGGGTCTTTCCACTTCCAACAGGCCCAGTAATCACGACGTTTGCACTTCCGTTTGGATGTGCGATAGAATGAAACTTTGCAGCGAGCGTTTCTTGGATTGTTTCCCTCCCAACCATGACTTCAGGTATGTAATCGAAGTCAAGTGGATCAGGGTTCAAAAGAATAAACCCAGAACCAATCCGGTCAAGATAGTCGCTCATGTTGGTTGCATCTTGATGCCAACCGTTCTTGAACACTCGCTCTATCCCAATCAAAAAAGAATCAAACTTCAGGGAATTTCATCGAATTGATATCCAAGTTCCCACTTCTTCTCACCAAGAGCAACTTCAAGTTCGAATGGAGTGATGAGTGGTTTAGCGTATTTCACTGCATCATCAATGGCAATTCTTGGACAAGCAGTGTTGACAAAAGCATCAACCGGATAGAAATCAATCAGTTCAGGTCCAACATGTTCAAGCGCGAGGAGGTAGCCCTTCTTTCCGTGTTTCTCGAGCAATCGCTTCATCCTTAGAGCGAGGGTTCTTCGCATTTGACCTGGCTTTTCACCGATGAGAATTCCAAATTTTTGAGCATCCATGGACGACATGATCAAGCCAAACCGCTGTCGCAAGATACGCTCTATCCGTTCAAATGACATTTCGATGGCATCACCCGAGTAAGGGTCGAGCATTGCGAGTGGTTTACCAGTGTGAAGCACAAGCCCAATCGGGTGAAAATCTCCGCTTCCGAGAAAGAGATAGTGGCCAATCGTGTCATCATCACCTGAGTAGTTGCATCCAAGCACTTGTCCTGGGAAGGTGAGTCTGGCTCCTCCCATTGGAATCGTAACATCAAACCCAGCTTGTTCAAGTCGGTCATGAAAATCTGGAAGAAGGTGCAGATGCTGAATGCTTCCGACCAAGCCCAATTTCGTATCTTTGAGTGGGCTTAGTCGTCCAACTGCGTCCATGAAACGCTCTTGAGCTTCTTGTTCCGATAGTTCGGTAGCAGGTTGTTCAGCCATTCGGTTTTTTGCAATCTCTCGATGCGCATTGAGCATCGGAAGCACGGGTGCAAGCTCAGGGTCTCCATCGTAAGTGACATCAATGAACTGTGTCGGCATTCCTGAATCAATATTCATTTGAGAATGTCCCATGTGAGCCACAAGTTCAACGCCCATCATTTTCATCTTATCATGCACAAGGTCGCAAGCACCGTAACATGGGTCTGCAGCGAGAACAACCTTTGCTCCGGAGCCGGATTCAATTTCATCCATCATTTCAAGAGCTTGCATTTTCAAACCCTCAGGTACTTGAAGCGCAACAAGCCGATTGTCGTTCTTCTGTATGCGTTCAATCAACTCTTCGAGTTGGAAATCATGTCGATCCAGATCCATCATATCACCTCGTCGAGAATCACGACGTTACCTCCATCCATTTCGACTTGAACGAGGGATGAAATCTCAATGTGCGGGTACTTTTGTTGCAATTGTTTCAAGCCTGGGCCCTTTTCAACGACAACCACAATCGATTCGATAAGAGCCCCGATTGATTCGACGCCACTGATGACGGCATCCAGAGTTCCACCTGTGGATAAAACGTCATCAACAATAAGAACACGTTCTCCTTTTTTGATGTCATTAAGGAACATTGAACCTTTGGAATAACCTGTTGATTGATCGATAGTAACCTCTCCATCAAGGCCATAAGAACGCTTTCGAATGACGACTTGAGGCTTGTTGTTTCGCATCGATAGAGGACTTGTTAGCGGCAAACCCATCGCTTCGATACCAAGCATGAGATCGATTGATTCCCAAGGAACTCTCTTCTCTATCAGCTCAACAACTGCTGTCAAAACCTGTGGGTCGAGGCGAGGGACTCCGTCTGTTAAAGGATGAATGAAATAAGGATAGTCTCCTTTCCATATAATCGGTGCAGCAAGGAGTGATTCCTTCAATCGCTGCAAGGGATTTGACATGGTTCCACTTCAGTAATCAAAGTTCGGAGAGATACTCGACGTATTCGTCAGGCTCGAGTAGATTTTCCATGTCAAATTGGAATGGTTGTAGGACCAAAATCCAACCAAGGTCGTAAGCGGACTCATTGACCAGGTCAGGATTAATCTCCACTTCTCCATTGACCTCTGTAATTGTACCGGAAAACGGAGCCGTGTATGCAATTTTGTCATCAGCAGTCCACAGCGAGAACATATCTTGCCCTTCATCCACAACAGTTTCAGCCTGTGGGAGAATAACTCGGAGTACATCTCCGATTTCAACGCCCATGAATTCGCTGATTCCTACCATGATCTTTTCATCATCTTTTTCTTGGTACCATAGATGGTCAATCGAGTATTTTCGATTGTGTGCGATGTTAAATTCTACAACTTCTTCTTCCAAGCCATATCACCTATACGCGGCTCAAACATCTCCTATATGAATCATCGCTATTTTTGCAGTGATATGGCTCTAGCACATTCATTAAGTGAGACCCTGAACTAGGGTAATACGGCGAGCGCATGGACTTCAAAGCAACCGATGAACAAGACATGATTCGAGAAATGGTACGAGATTTCGCTGAAACGGTACTTGCGCCAACGGTCGAACATCGAGACCAGACCCAAACACCCCCTGCCGAGGAGTGGCAACAGTTCCTCGAACTTGGCCTACAAGGCGTCACTATTCCGGAAAAATACGGTGGCATGCCCGTTGATGACATATCGGAATCGATTATTGTCGAAGAGTTAGCTCGTGTTGATCCCTCTTTCTCTGTAATGTATTGCGTCCACGTTGGATTGTGTGCAAAAACGATTGCACTTCATGGAGACGAATACCAGAAAGAAACGTACCTTTCCAGGCTCGCAGAAGGCGATGTAGGAGCATACTCACTTTCTGAGGCAGGTGCTGGTACCGATGCCGCAGCGATGTCGTGCAAAGCAAAACTCTCAGAGGACGGCTCACATTACATTCTCAATGGTGAGAAAATGTGGGTCACCAATGGAGCACAGGCAAAAATCATTGTTTTGTTCGCAAAAGATGTCGATCATCCAGACTATGGCGTTAAGCGACATGGAGGAACCACTGCATTCATTGTCGATTCTGAATTTGAAGGATTTTCAGTTGGAAAGAAAGAGGATAAACTTGGAATTCGCTCATCCGATACATGCACACTTGTCCTAGAGAATTGCAAGGTTCCCGTTGAGAATGTCATCAAGGGAGCTGGCAATGGCTTCCCTATCGCAATGAATGCTCTCGACAATTCACGAATAGGAATTGCAGCACAAGCACTTGGGATTGCTCAAGGAGCATACGAGGCATCTCTAAAGTACGCTCATGAACGAGAGGCTTTCGGTAAACCAATCGCTCATCACCAGATGATTATGGGATACCTAGCTGATATGGCAACACGAATTGATGCGGCCCGACATTTGGTTTACAAAGCCTCATGGGCAAAACAACAGCATTACGAGCATGACGGACCACGTCACACAAAAGAAGCGAGCATGGCTAAACTTTACGCAGGCGATACTGCAATGTGGGTTTCAGAGCGTGCAATCCAGATTCATGGAGGCTATGGATACACCAAAGAATTCCCTGTTGAACGGTTTTTCAGAGATGCTAAAATTACTCAAATCTATGAAGGAACTCAAGAAGTTCAACGTATTGTCGTTGCACGAAGTCTTCTATAGATAAGAAAACGTTGTAGCGCCAAGGACGGCACGCTTACGACCGGTATTCCAATCACAGATTTGTGCTTCTGCTAGAATAGTTTGATTTGGTTTAAACTCGATCGCATTCTCAGCCGATTCAGAAGGTAACCTCAGTTCAACTTCATATCCTGGTTCACCATGCAGTTTGCCGATAATGGTCATGCCGTTCTTCAATGCACCAGTCCCAATCAATGTTTTCTCGATTGAAGTTATTTGAATTGAGCATGGTTGAATTGGAGATTGAGAAATTGCATTTCGACGTTCACTTGTGAGTTTCATTCCCTCAAGTAATTCAATGAAGCGTGAGTGGTCAATCGGAGTCCCATCATCATTGAGAAGCACAGGCGCTGGTTTTTCTTTTTCAGCCTCAAGTTTTTCTTTTTCAGCAGCTTCACGTTCAGCGGCTTCCTTTGCCTTTTGTTCTTCGAGTAAACGTTGTTTTTCAGCTTCTTCTTGGCGAATACGTTCTTCCGCCAATTTTCGAGCCTCTTCTTCAAGTTCTTTGTCAAGTTCTTCGAAATCATCTTGTTCAGGTTCTGCGATTTCTTCAATACCACTTGGTAACCCAATGCTTTCGAAATATGTGTGAAGATCGGCCACCGTGACTGTCCCGTCTTTGTCCATATCGAGTACAGACATAAGACCGTTGATGACCCAACCTGGTGGTTGGGTTCCAGTGGTCCGTTCAAGCGCACTCGAAAGCTCCGTTGATTGGATGACTGCATCCATATTTGAATCGATCATATTGATAATTTCGGCTCCAGTTAATCCAGAACCTAGGAGCCAACTTGTGAATTGTGTATTTAATTGACCAATCATTGGATTCGTCGCAACCATTTCCTTGATATGTTGATCCATTTTTGCTTGTAGCGCTTTTTTGACAGACATCCAATCGCAACCTTACCTGTTCGGTATATTCAAACTAAAGGGTTAGGGGAATTGAAGTTTTGGCCAACGTGTTGTGTCTGATGTTTGCCAGGAAAGTGTACACAAGAGCGTATCAATTTCATCAATTGACCGAAGATTTCGAGCGATTTGTTCATAGAAAAGCCACTCTTTGAGATCCCCTAATATTGGTCCTTGAGGAAGATTCGTTTTTCTCATAATGTACTCTCCATCTGCCAACGGTTTCACATCGAAATCAATCCTCTGATCTACCAATCGATCAATCCTTTTCTGAATCTCTTCCACGTCATGGACGGGATCCCTATCGATTTGAGCAAACAGGTGCTCCAGATGCAAATGCTGATGGCTCCATCTGCCAAGAGCAATCGCATAGACACGAATTGCTGAATCTCGATCTTCTGGAATGTGACCAAGTTTTGAATGACGCAAGATGAGATTCTTTTTCTCTGAACCACTCAGACGCAATCGTTTTGAGATTTTTTCACAATACAATGAATCATATTCGCGTAATAAAACGACCAGGCGATCAATAACATCATCGCCTTCAATCTGGTTGAGGAGTCGTATTCGGGGATCATCTTGAATCCAATCGATTGAAAAAATTTGTTTCAGTATTCCATCATCAGCCATGCGTTGTACAATTTCAGATGCATGTTGCCCGAGAAGGATTCGTTTGAATTCAGACCAAATGCGCTCTGAAGCGATACGATCAATCATTGGTCTTGTTTGTCGGAGTGCATCTGCTAGTTGTTGTTCTGGCCACCAGATTCCTGCATTGCCTTGATCCATAAATCTGTAGGTTCGAAGGATTCGCAAAGCGTCTTCAGAGAGTCGCTTTGCGGGATCTCCTACAGAGCATAACCGATTCTTTTTCAAATCATCAAACCCTTGGAATGGGTCGTAATACGTTTGTTTCATGACATTCACAGCAATTGAATTCATCGTTAAATCACGGCGCGATAGGTCGACAAACAGAGAATCTCCCCATTCGACTTCATCTGGTCTTCGGCCATCATTGTAGCCAAATTCCGTTCGTAATGTCGTTATTTCGTAACTCTTCCCTTGATTTCGAAATGTTATGGTTCCGTATCGCTCACCAGTCGGAATCGTATTTCCATATGTTTTCATTTCATCAGGGGTCATTGTCGTTGCAAGATCATATTCGTTAACTTCGATACCCAACAAAGCATTGCGATTAGCGCCACCAACAATCCAGACATCAGCATTCTGTTCCTCGAACCAATGAAGAATTTGAATTAAACTCTCAGGGAGGTTTTCAACCATATTGGCAAGAGCTGGAAGAAGAGGCAATTCTTCCATTCCGCGCGCTGGGTCCATGGTCGACACTCATCACTCCGTGTTCATGTAAGACAAAGCATTATCCTGTGAATCCTGTTGGTCGAGGCATGTCTTGGACGGAAGAAGATGTGCGGTTGGTCCCCGTAGAATGGCTCAAGGCCCATGAGGAAATCAAACTCAAAAACATGGAAAAGCTCCTTGAAATGACGTTGAAATGGGACGGCTTCACAAAGCCACTCATCGCTGATAAAGCCACAGGAACAATTCTTGACGGTCACCATCGTTATGCGGTTGCCAAACGCCTCGAACTGGCTCGAATTCCCGTTGTTTGTATTGATTATCTCAATGACAATACAGTTGAACTGGAATTATGGCCAGCATCAGAACTTGAATCAATCACAAAGCAAGACGTTATTGACATGGCGCTTTCTTCTGAGCTTTATCCAGCAAAAACGACTCGTCATCGAATCTCAGATTATTTGCCACCAATCCATGTGTCACTCCAGAGGCTCTCATTGCTCACTCCGAGCCAGCCTGCCGCGAACGAATCGTAGATTTCCACAATCGGTTTCCATCACTCGTCGTAACAGTTGGATAATTGGGCTCAAGAATTACATCAAGAATCCGTTCCTGCATTACTGAATTACGCGCAAACACAACCCGGGCGGTAGTTCCAACCTTCCCTTTCAGATTTGATTTCATTTGTTCTGCATTGACGATGCGCACTCCATCGATTGCAATAATCTCATCACCTACTTGCAATTCTTCACGAGCTGGGGAATTTTGCATGTGGCTTGAAACTTTCAATTTGTTGCCCTGTGAGCGTATGTGTACACCAAGCCAGCCTTGTGAGAAACCCTCCCAAACGACAGTCTCAGTCCCTTCTTTCCGTTTCGGTTCATCCGAAGGTTTGTAAGTCAAACCAAAGGTAGAAAATGCCTTGTTCAGATCAAGATTACCCGCTTCTTTTGTTATTGAATCAAGGAATGTTCCGAGCCTCTTTCCGCCTTGAAGGGAGGTCAATGCTTTCCGTATATCGTTGTAATTTACCCCTCGTAATGATTCATCTTCAACATAGATATTATGACGTTCATACAACAGTTTCATCAAATCACAAACTCCTGTTTCACCTTTGGATCGCTTTCGAAGTTCAGCATCCAGAGCAAAAATAGCCAATTCCCCCTCGAGATAATATGAAATTTGAGTTTCTCTCGAATAGGCGTTGCTTCTATAGAGGTGAATCCATGCCTCATGACTCGCTTCACAAAGAGCCTGACAAGAGGAGCCACTCCGTGTGTGATGGCGCTTGAGTTTTCGCTTCATGTCTGCAAAATAATCCTCTGAACTCCATGCGCCAGAACGCAGACACATAATGTCTCCAATCCACGAGGTCGCTCCTTCAAACCACCACAACAAATCCGTGTTTACTTCACGTTGAAGATCATAATCGAGGAATCGTTTTGGACGTAACCGCTTCACGTTCCATTGATGAACGTATTCATGACTGAACAGACTCACAAGATCACGATAATCCTCAACATGTCCTGGTTGAAGCGATGTTCGTGGAACCATCGAAGTTTGTGAGTTCGTATGCTCAAGTCCACCTCTTCCACCGTCTGTAAGATGGAGAATCGTGTGATATGGTTCATTCAATTGCCCGAAAAGAGCGTGATGTTCCGCAATGATGTTTTTCATATCTTGAAGAAATCGAGTGAGCATGACCTCATTCGGAATGTAGCCCCCAGAATCCCAATAATGCAAGGAATGATCTCGTCCGTCAACTGTAAACTTGTGAATTCTGTTTGCATTGCATTCTGCTATTCCATCGAGCAATGCATCTCGATGGTCAACCAAAAACGTATGAAGCTGAGTACCCTCCTTTTTCTCACAGCGTTCAAGGTTCATTTGAGTGGAAACATTCCAGGTTGATGGCAAGAGAAATTGAATTCGATGCTGCATATCCATTCGTTTTGAATCGATTCCATCCGTTGGTAGGAACCATGTAAATGGAGGCATGAGGTGAAGATGTGTCTCATCCAAGTGATTCGAGCGAACGGTATTATCCACGCATAGCAGTTTGTAAGAAATACACACTTTTTCTACTGTTTTGATGCCTTTGATGACAATTGAGTCAACATCCTTCCGTGTTACGTTGAGTGTGTCCCCTCGCTCATCGACTGCTTTCAAATGTGACACGTGTTGTATCGGTTCTCGAAGAAAATACGAACCGGGAACCCACCTTGGAAATGAGAGTTTGAGTGATGGTGAAGTAAAGGGCCCACTCACTTCGATTACAACATCCAACCGTTGGTCCGCACCATCGGTAGCATCAACTTTGAACACGACACCTGAACTTTCCATGGTGCATCGTTGTTCTATGCAGTGTATAGGTTCTGTGCTGCACTCAGGACAACTTCATCGGTTGATTCGTTCAACAATTTTTCTGCGATTTCTCGTATTTCTGGTTCCTCATTTCGATGCAATAATCGTTCGAGCAGTCTTGATTTATCGATACTATCGACCCGTTCATCAAACAACAGGTCATTTCGTAAGGAATCGCTTTTCGAATCGTTTCGACCAACCAACCATCGAGCAACCACCGAGGTACAACCGGCATCGAGCAACGTTTGGAGGCGAGGATCATCGGCTTCATGAACAGCTTCTTTGAGAGCTTGAACAAGGAACCTTCGCTCCGTATTTCTTTTCGCTTCCACCAAATCAACAAGATAGGGTCGTGAGTATTCAAGTGCAATTGGTACTGCGAGTTTCCAGAGAGCCTCATCATTTTCAAGAGCGTCTTGGAGAGCTTTGTTTGCATCAAAATCCAAATCCAGAATCAAGAGTGATGATGCTGCTTGGCGGCGAACGTCTGGATGAGGATCTTTCAGGCATTCCAGTAGGTCAGAGATTTGAGGATTGACTGAAGCTGCTGCACTTCTGATAACATGGTCATCTGAGGATTTGAACCTTTGAAGTTCGGTTGATGTCGCTAGTTCCGTAGAGAGAAGTTGCTTTACGGCACGACGAACCACAACAGGGTCCGAACTGTCCAATAACAAGCGAGCAAGGACTGCTGAGTAGCTTGTATCTGCGATCGAATCGAAGACCATTGCGACACATCTTTGACCATCGAGTTGACCTTTTTTTGCTAAATCTTCGAGTAAATGGGGGGCATGTTTTGGGGCCCAACGCCGATATGCTTCGATTGCCTTGTTACGAAACCAAACGTCATCATCATCAAGAAATGGAGAAAAAGCCTCAACACTTTCATGAGCGTCAGAATCAAACAAAACACGAACAGCACGACGTCGCTGCCGCACATCCTTGTGTTTTAATTTCGCAATGGCGGATTGTATACTAGCAGCCATTGGAACACCTCATGGTTTGAATTCATCAAAGTAGAAATCCATCTCATCATCTTGATCGACATCACCCGGGCGTGCAAGGGTTGGTGCGAACATCAACTGGATCATTGGCCATAATTGAACAAAATGCTGCATGTTTGCAGTGATGAATGTTTCAAGTTCATACTCTTCAGCATCTTGCATACGTCTTAATTCATCGGCAATTGCACCTAGGCGTTGGAGTTCTTCAGCTTCGCAGTACTCCATTTCATGACATGTTTCGATGAGAGTTTCAATCAAATCAGCAATTTCAAGCGCAGTCAATGGCTTTGGTTCGCTCTCAATGATATCGACTGGTCCGAATGAGACTGGACCCAATGAAGTTGGGTGTAAGTCACCGAATTGGCGTTCAATTTTCATTAACTCTTGATGATTTTTATCACCAATGGGAGCGAGAACAAACCCGCCTTCAGTGATTCGTTGCTGCATCCATTGTGGTATTTCTTGAACACTACCAGTGATTAAGATTCGACTGAGTTGACCGGGCAATTCGATGGGTGAGACCTCGATTGATTCAACATGTCGTAGGTCGACAGTCGGCCATCCTGCAAGGGCGTTTGCGGTATGACGAACGATTTCTTCGGATGGGTCGATGAGCATAACTTTTCCATTCTCTCCGAGTATGGTTGCGATTAGTGCAGCAATGTATCCTCCTTTTGATCCAACAACTAGCACTTCTTGCCCTTCCTTGAGTTCAAGATGATGGAGTAATGTAACGATCATATGAGGTGCAGATATTGTCTTCACTCCTCCGTTATCTGTCTCCATAAAAACAACTGGGCGGTCATGATAGAATCCCCCAAAATCGTATGTTGTGAATTGATTGAGATGTAGGTCATACATGGCTTTCCGGACAGGTTGAGGAACTTCGATTCCCGAATTGGAAATCCTGTCAAGAAGTTCCTTCATGTCCTCCATACAATCCTCAGGACATTGACTCATAAAAACATGAGCGAATCAAAATGTATTTTCTTGGATGCGCTTGAGAATTTCTTCGGGTTGCTGACTCACATCAAGCATAGGCTCGTTTTCTAAGTCCTGCAAGGGTTCATCAGCCATATTTTGTTTTATACGATGAATGAGGCCAGCAAAGGACTCAACTTGATACTCTTTTGTTTGTTCCATATCTGCCTCCATCGTTTCCACAATCAATCGTGCTTGTTCCGCAGTAAGTCGAACATCTGTCATTGAAGAAAACATATCATCCATGAGAATTCCTTCAATCTTGGTTAGATGTTCAGATATTGTTGCTCTTGCCAAGCCGAGTTGTTCAGCAAGTTCGGTTATTTTGATTCGCTTCGGAAGGTCATAGTAGCCTCTATCGTATGCAAATTTTGCAAGTTTTAATTGCTTCTCTGTTAAAACAGATTCATGGTTTTGAGGCGTCAGTTTGAGAGTCCTTGCACTTGTACGATCAGGTTTTGCCATAAGGCGTAAAACGCCTGAAAGTAGTCGCAATTTCATCGACGAGCCCTGAAGAATATAGGTCAAGCCACTCTCATCAAGTTTTGATCCCGCAACGGTGTATGTACCATTGGTACGAGCATTGAGCGTAGGAAGTGGATGAATGACTCTACAAATAATCAAGTGTCCTTCATCACTTTGTTCAGCTTCCTGCACAACCTCAAGGAGTTGAAGAGACTCGAAGTTTCGTAAATCATCGATTGTCTTTCCATCATGCAAATGAAATTTGAACAGGCATTGGATGTCCTTCGGAACCCGTTTGATGTAGGATAAAAACTCAATTCTTCGAGCAACTTTCAGAATTGGACCGATTCCAACAGCATCCAAGCGGTCAGCTCGCCAAAAAAACGTGACTTCCCGCATGGTAACCACTCAGAGTCAATATGCATAAGTGAATCGTCGTCTGGTTCATCTCATTTCCAACCATCCGAGGAAGGTTGCAATCGGTAGAAAAATCGCTAAGAGAACATTGATTCGTTTCCTCTGATTGCGTAAACGTTCAGGCAACTCAGGAGAAATTTCAATGGCAGAGGTGTATCTTGACTGCCTTGTTTTTGGAAAGTTCTGGTCCAATATGGAGAGAACTTTTGCTCTTAACTCGGGTTGTCTGCTCGCAGCAACACCTCGACCGACCATGTAGCGGACTGGAAATTCATCAGTAAGTTTGGTTGTTCGCTCCATGATCTCTTCAACCCTACTTGAATCATGAAGATCGATTCGAACGGTTCTTCCATCACTACGAACATGACTGAGTGCTCTCCATTTTCCCTGACCTTCGTCCATTCCATCCAGAGCTTCCATCGTCCGTTGTATGGGAGGAATACCAGATTCGACGGGGCGTTCTCTTTTCGCCAAGAATGGGCCTAAGAGGATGCCACCAGCCAAAGGAAAAGCAGTGATAAGGTAGACGATTCGCATCAATTCGTCTGGATTTGTCAATGCTGAAACAAGGGCAAGACTGAATCCGAAATAGAGGCCAAGAAATGCACCTGCTTGAAGGCCTAGCCACAAGCCAACCGGCTCAGTAGATGACTCCGCCATGCTCAAGTGATGTGGCTCGATGAAAAGAACCCGTCGATGATGTCAATGATTAAATCACTCAATTTATTCGCCAAAACATGGAACGCAACGGTTTGGAGTCCAGAACCAGAGACCAGAAGGTGGGTCTCTGGATTGGAGGAATCAGCCTCTTTTTTGTGGTCTCGTTTTTCCTTGCTCCCGCTCTTGTCGAATCAGATACAATTAGTGGTCTATCCGGGAGAGCAAACATGTTCGATTTCCACAAGGAAAACGATCAAAATTTCACGTGGACTGATTTGAATGTATACAGTGCAGCAATCTATGCGTTTGGAGACTTGAACTGTCACAATAAACATGAGCGTTCATGGTCGGTCAACGGAAATCAAATGCCAGTATGTGTCCGGGATGTTGGCATTTTTGCGGGACTTGCATTAGGGGGTTTCGTCTATTCGCGAAGAGGAGTGAACCGATGGACGATACGTGATACGTTTTTGTCGATTCTTCCGGATGAAAACTTGAAGCCGATTTATGCATCAAATCGAAGGACTTTAGTTTTCATCGCAATTGGAATCATTTGCGTTGTTCCATTGGCATTGGACGGATTCACCCAACTGCTTACCGACAGGGAATCCACTGCATTTTTGCGATTGGCCACTGGTCTTCCATTTGGATTTGGACTTGGCTTGTTTTTCGCAGCAGCATACAGCGCTCGGCCGAACAAATTTTCCAGTGCTGGCCAGGTTCGTCTACCTGGAAACGTTCGATTTCAAAAGGTGACTCAAGAAGAGGAATGATCCGGTGGAGGCATCGACCACCAGACCAACAACTGCTGTTCATCTTCAGGAACTGGACAATTCTCGTGCCCACTGGTAAGTATCTTCAACCGCTCAATTGAATTTGTAACCATTTTGTTCAATTGAGAATTGTTTTGACGAAGTATTTCTTCGAGCGATTTCTCCCAAGGTTTGTTTGGATTGTTTTTTCGCCATGTGGATAGTGCTACGCGAAACGGCCACATGGCAAGTGTGAGGCGAGCAAATCCAATCCATGCATCTCGTAACTTGAAGACTTGTCCTTCTGCAAATGGAACATGGTTTTGTTGACGATGAATCCAATTTGCCTCTTCAAGCCACTTGACAAGTCTCTGAGTATGACGTTGCGTAACCATCCGATGTGGCCCCAACGATTTGTGCAATCGTGGAATTTCACATGATCCTGCCATGAGGGATAGGGTGCCAAGAATCGACCAACTCGATCGTGCCAAAGGATTGTTTGGAACATCGGATTCTCTTGCCTGACTTGAATCCCATTCGTCTTCTGCACTTTGCATCCACTGTGCTGGAGAGCGACCGCTGAGCCATCCAGTATGCACAGATGTACGTTCCATAGGCGCTCCTGGTAAGCGAGTTTGTTGTTGAACATCGTGAGCCAATTTTTTGAGTAAGTATCTGTCAACTTTGTCCACGTCAACGTTGAGCGGCAAAGGTCTGCGGTTGAAAAATGACCGCAACTCTGTTCGAAGTTTTTGTCGAAGTTCATCCAATCCTCCTTCGTTTAAAATCGGGCCTACAATGCAGCATTTGTCGAAAGGTGGAGCAACCTTCAACTCACCAGTAAACAGTTCATGAAAGCCCTGTCGTATGGTTTTTTGAATCTCCGGTGTTTCAAAATACTCCTGCTTATCACTGCTCATGCGCAACGTTGCATGTTTAATTCGATCGATGGCTCTGTCAGGATCGCAATCAATCCATACGACGAGGTCCGGTATCATCGAGGCTGAATTGACATGACATACGGTATCGATACCGAGTTCTCCAACAACGCCTTGATAGATGATGGAAGAGTGAATATTTCGATCCGAAACGACGACTTCTCCTCGCTCAAGTCTCGGTTTTATCCATGTATGTGAATGATCTAAGCGGTCTGCAGCGAATAATCCAGCTTCCTGCAGGGGTGTTTTGTTTCCTTCTTTTACTGCTTCAAGGGCCAATTTGCCCAAATCACTGTGCCGACGTGGCTCATGTGTTTTGTGAACTTCATTGAATGGATATTGTGCGAGTAGTTCCGTAAGTATCCGAACTGCTTCGCCTTTCCCTGAGCCATCCCCGCCTTCAACGGTGATGAGGTACATCACGCCACCTCATAGTCTTGGAATTCCTCACGTGCAAGAATCATCAGCCCCATGCCACATAGGATCAAAAATGGACCAAAAACGATGAACCCACGGCTAAACAATGCAAAACCTGCGAGGTACTGAGTTCTTCGATATTTTGTTGCTCTTCTCACGCCATATGCTGCGTTGATTCCTGCAATACCCGCTAGAATGGTTATCAGAGCAATCCCTGTTGAGAGGGCTACAGCATTTTCGAGGGACCAACCCGATTTTTCTTGGGTTAAATCCTCTTGAACGGTTCCGTTTCCTTCGGATAGGGTAAACGGTGCTTGCGTTGTGCTTTCGGGAGTAAATGTCCTCTCAACAGTGACATATGAATCGATGGAAACTCGAAGAATGTGTTCTTCTGCAATGACATTTTCAATATTGTAGTACCCGTAAGAATTCGTTTCAACAGTTTGAAGAACATCGTTTGTGTCTAAATCGATGAGTTCCACAACAACACCTTGAATCGAGTTGCCAGATTCCGCCTCCAGTACGATTCCGTACACGTCGACGGCTCCATCTTGCTCGAGTGTATTGTTGAGCAATTCAGCAGGATTTCCCTGGAGTAACAGTATACCTGTGATTATGCCAAGGATGCTACCAATGAATATCAGGGAAGAAGCAAGAGCGAGAATCCCATTGTTATCGTCAATGGTTAACAGGTCGTCTCCTTCTGTTGTTGAGGAAAGGATCTCTGTATCCTTTACAACGAGTTCTTCTTCCTCTTCATCACCTGAAAGTTTCCCACGAACACGTGCACGCAATGCCTCACGTCTTTCGTTTATATCCATGTTCAATCCTCATTTTGATTTGGTGCGCGAATAAGTTGTTATCCCAATGTATCCGCGCATGCTGACCTACCGTTTCAAACGCACGCTTTCATGTAGGCCAATAAAAACGAGTGCAATCATGGCAATCAATGCAAAAACCGACCCAGTAATCAGAGGGCTGAAAGCCTCTTCGGAAACCCTCGGCTCTTGAGTCGGAGATGTTGACTGGTTCAGATCACCATCAAGCCAAGAACCCATTCGAAGGCCAAGCTCGAGCAAACGTCCAATGTGAGCAAGCGACTCAGCAGACACTTTGTCAGGCGTATCAGCATGAGTGTGCCAATATCCTCCCCATTCGCTCGCATTTTCACCGTAGCGGATGTCGATAAAATCGATTGCAGGTATGCCGACGTTCAGCATCGGCACATGATCATCAATCACGCCATCACTTCTCGAGAAATTGACGATGTCCTGTCCGGGGGTGCCTGAGCAATCATTCACGTTATCCAACAATCCGAGAGGTCCTGAGAGATTTTCCACAGCATTCCACAAACGATTTCCATCCTCGTTGCTAGCCTGAGGGGGGAAGGTTCGATAAATCTTCAAATCTGCATCACCAATCATATCGACGAGAAGAAATGCATCGATTCGTTCAATGTCTTCAGCCGACCTATTTTCAGCCCATGCTTTCGCACCGAGCATAGAGGGTACAGGCCCCTGATCTTCCGCATCGGTTAAGAGAATCCATACTTCATGTTTCAGTTCCATTGAAGGTAGAATGCGAGCGAGCTCCCACAAGACCGCAACACCGCTCCCGCCATCGTTTGCACCGGGGATTGGTAGGTTCGTCTTGTTTTGGTCAGGGTCACGTTCCGCACGATCTCGTGAATCGTAATGTGCTGCTAGGACGATGACAGAACCGTTTTCTTCGATACCATTTGGAATTAATCGTCCCTCGAGATTGGTCAAATTGTATCCGTCTCTCATGTGCGGATCGAGATGCCAGTCAAATTCTGGTCGTGTCTCCATAAACCAATCACGCAGTTCTTTTGATGCGTTACTGCCCGGAAGGCGGTAGCCAAAATCAACTTGTGTCGTAACACTTTCATTGGCTTTCTCGCCGTCAAATTGCAGAGTTTCGATGGTTGAGCATACGGAATTAGAGGCTACCATTGGAGCCCAGATTGTGGCGAGAAGCAGACATGAAAGGAAGCATGTAATCCTCAATTTTTCCCCTCCTCTATGATGATGCTATTGACGCGGGGTATTAAATACCTCATTTCGATACAGTGAATTGCGGTATAGTATGCCGTTTTCATGAGGTTTTCTTTATGTCTGAACGACGCTCCATTAAAGCGCTCCTATTGGTAGGTCTCATGTTGACGTCTGTATTGACGCATGCCTCTGCAAATGAAACGGAAATTGAGGCTGAGGATACCCCTTCACCCATTGGTGTCGTGTACGGTGATTTGGCAGATTTTGATGTGTTAACGGGTTCACAATATCTTCTCATTGATGAGGACCAACCCGTCGTTTCAGCAACTACGTTCATTAAACAGGCTTGGATCGATGAAGGACGTCCAGGTGTGGACGGAATCAAATATCAACCTTCCATGGCTCGTTCGACTTGTAACCCGCACGTCGTAGGTGACACTTTGACCGTTCCTATTTCTGGCGGTTCAACCAATGTGTATGTCGCCAAAACGACTGCAAGCGTTGCATTCTTGGTCCAATCTGGCCGAACACTATCGTCAACCGTACTCCAGAACTTAGCATCGACGTGGGACCAAACAATCTATCCGACCATGACAACATACTTTGGAAAAGACTACCAAGACGGCCGGGGGCTTGCTCCACCAGATAACGACAACAACTGCCAAGTTGAAATTGTCATTTACGATATTGATGGGGCATTCAACACAGGAGGCTACTTTTCACCCGGAACCGCAGTAACTCGCGAAGTTGTCTATGTTGATTTTGCAGACATTACGCTTGCATGGGGTAAATCCATTATCGCTCACGAATTGCAACACCTTCTCCACAATGCACAAGATCCTTACGAAAATCTCTGGTTGGATGAGGGAAATGCAGATGTGGCCATCTACCTCTGTTTTGGGGCTGATGGAACCCTTGCTGGACATCTGAACGGTTGGACACAGCAATCTGACCTCAGTGTCCGTTGGTGGAATCAACGGAATGGCGATTATGGTGCCGGCTTCATTTTCACAATGTATCTTGCTGATCACCTTGGCGGAGGTCCAGCTGTACGGCAACTGGTTCAAGATTCGGCCACGGGAGGGCTTGGTGTTGAGAATTTAGCAATCTCTCCTGTATCAGGACAATCCGGCAAGATTGGACGAACAATGGGCGAAATTTTTGCTAATTTCTCGATTGCAGCAACCATCGATTCAGACCAAGGCATCTACGGATTTTCCAACCTTGAACTGAACCCTGCTTGTGGCGGATCAACCTTCTGTCGAATTACCCCTGCCGATACAAATTCGGATTGGTTCACGCCATGGAGTTCCACAGGTCACACCATGGAAGGATGGGGAATTCGTTCGTTCAAGTTCACTCCTGGTTCAGCATCTCCTGCACCTTTGACTCTTCGAGTGACTTCGGATGTATCGAACTTTGATGGTGTTCTCGTTTACAAGTCAACGGCTGATGGCCTTTGGTCAACCCAAGATTTGGATTTTAGCAACAACGTCGCAACAGGTCTCGTTCAAGGTTTTGGTAATCTGACCGACGAAGTATATGCCATTGTCTGGTACGCAAGCACAGTTGCTGATTGTGATTACACCTCATGTGGTCCTTCCTATCCGCAAGGAACGGTTGATATTGAAGCAGCACGAATCACTTCTCCTGCTACTATGATTCTCAACGGGACAACGCTTGGCGACCGTGACGGAGACGGTTCAGCAGATACGGTCCAGGTTAACTATTCCATTCTTTCAAACGCTTTCTTTGAGGACTTGGATGTCGATGCATTGATTCGCGATAGCAACGGGACGGTTGTTGATACAATTTCCACTCGTGTCCAAGCAGGAGGGGGCGTTTATGTTCCAAACAGTGTCTATTTCACTGCAAATAAGGACGATCAATACACGGTTCAATTTACGATGAGGAACATGTTAGGAACCGTTCTTGATACCGAAACAACGGCGCCACAAGCGCTTACAAACATGGCGCCTGTCGCAAACGCATCCGTATCAACGAACGCCAGTCAGACCTACGAAAAGATTCAGTTCACTGGTGATGGCTTTGATGCATGGGGACTGTCGCTCGATAACAACACATTGCCCTACTTTGACCAACCAGTCGCATATGCATGGAGTTTTGATGACAACATGACTTCTGGTCTTCGGTCTCCACTTCGATCGTTTTCACAAGCAGGCACGTACAACACAACTCTGCGTGTTATGGACATCGGAGGAACGTGGTCGGATGTTAGTGTGAATCAAATCAACATTACAGACGATTCACAACCAATACCAATCATCACAGTCAACAACAATGTTGTGACTGATCGACTCGAAATTCTCACCAATCAACGCATTGTCTTTTCTGCATATCAGACCTCCGATAACGTCCCCCTTGAATTCCTCGACTTCGAGTGGGACTGGGGTGATGGAAGTTCCGTCGAATCAGGGAAAGGCATGTACACTGCCAATCATGAATGGGGAGATGTTGTTGGTCCAAATCAGACCTACAGCTTGACGCTTACTGTTTCGGATGGAGTAAATATTGGACAAAAAGTCATAGAGATTGTCGTTAACAACCGCCTTCCATACCAAATTTTCTCCGATGAACTGACCACGTACACCTACACGCCGCTCCTTATGCCTGACGTATTTACCGATGATGATGGATCGAACCTTTCTCTGAGTTGGAACTTCGTTGGTGGTGTGAACCTTGATGGAGCTGATGTCGATCGTGACGACGAGTTCTCAACAACCTCATCTGCTGCTTTGTATCCAGTTCCTGCTTGGAATACTCCGGGGATGAAAAACATCACCGTTACTGTCACCGATGAAGATGGCGGTCTTTCAACTGCTGAACTTCGTGTGAATGTCGTCAATCAATTGCCTGTGGCGAATTACATTGTGAAAGAATCTGGAGCAGCAGGTTCACCGCAAATCGATTTCCTCGTCACAGAAGCGCAGGTTAATGTTCCATATACGTTCGATGGGCGAACGAGTTTCGATATTGATGGGGCCACTGGTACTTACAACGATTTGACATTCAATTGGTCGTTTCCAGATGGTACATTTAGCAACAAAACTCTTCCAGCCTTTTCATTCACTGAGCCAGGCGAGCAACGAATCCAGCTTGTTGTTACCGACGAGGCAGGCGACCAAAGTGTTCCAAAAGTGATTGTTGTTGTCGTCGCAAATCCTCTTCCAATCATTGAGTTGCAGATTTTGGACGCTTGGGTTGATGGTTCATTGTTGATGGATACCGATGTCTTCCCAGAGAATGGATTGCCAGATCAGTGGTCACGTACGTTCGATGAGAATGGAGTCAATGTTGCAATACCCGGCGCAATGCTCTACTTTGATTCGAGTGGAACCCGAGATGGGGATCAGAAGTTTGAAGGAAAATATGTCCCACTTGAACAGCAGTCTCCGGATTGGAATGGACTCCTGGAATACACATGGGATTTTGGTGACGCAACTCCAATTGTTCACGATCCAATGCCTTGGCATTCATACGAACGTCCAGGTTTGTATGTCGTGAAATTAACGGTTCGCGATGCGTTTGGAACCGGTGATGTAACACGAGCCGAGTTTAGTATACATGTCGATTCACCACCCGAAATTCAAGGCATTGATTTGCCTGATGAAATTTATGAAGATTTCACCTCAGCTGTTACGGTGAATGTTTCAGATGTTGAATCTCTCTCAGATCTTGTGTTCTATAGAGATCTCAATGTCCTTGATGGATCGAATTCGAACCGAGATGAAACAATTAGCAATGATTTGATTGTTGAATGGGAACAAGATATTCTCTTTGATCAAGATGAAGACGGGATTCCTGATAATGACTGGTTCACTTCAAGCAACTCTCTCGTGACGCTTGTAACTATTGTATGGGAGGAGCCTGGCGAAGCAATATTGCGCGTGAAAGTTTGCGATGGAATGAAGCTCTGCGATGAGCACGAGATCGATGTTACAATTCTTCCTGAACAAGATGCAGACCCCTCGCTTTCAGATTTTAGTTGGGATGAGTGGAAATCTTGGATGTCTGATGCTGGAACAGATGCGCTTGGCTATATTGTTCTCATTATCGCAGCTCTCATACTGGGATGGCTGGTGATGCGTCAACCGAATGAGATTGAAGAAGAAGCCAAACAGAATGCAGAAACATACGATGTCGAACATGCTGACGATGGAGGTTTACTCGGAATGGACCACCATGCTCCGCCACCCGCACCTAAAATCCTCTCTAAACAAGAGCGTAGAAACGATGAGAGTGGCTATATTCGGCCGTTACGACGTCGTGAGTGAACGAATGTCTCAAGAACCTGTTTGCCAACCTTTGACCAAGGGGTGTTGATGAGATGCAGAGGCGAGCGGTGTTCTTGCTCATGATTTTGATGATTCCACTCCTCAGTGGAATCACCTCACCCAATCATGGCCTAGCTTCTGCAGCAATCGATGATTGCAAAGGAGATTTGTCTCCAATTGTGTGGAATGAGACCATATCTCGTCATGCTGAAGTGCCCCATAACAGTCAATGGAGTGCATTCTTTGAAGAGGATTGGGATGATGGTGAAGGCAAAGGTCGTGCCTCGGAACCAATTGAGTTAAACGCAAACGTCGACCTATCGCTTTCTCCCGAAGAATCATGGATGTATCAGTCCTATCATTCGCCTATGCCGGTTGAGACCTTGACGACCAACATAGCCACTACTATGCTGATCGGGAACGACAGTGTTGGAGCCTTGCGAGTCAATCTTTCGAATACCCATCGAACAACGATTTGCGTTGAAATCCAGGGCATTGTGGACAATTCAACTGTACCTGCAAATGCAGACGTCTATCTCATGACGACATCTCAGTATGAGCGGTACGAATCCTCATATGATCGAATGCATGGACAGGATTTTGATTTTTGGTTCAACCGTGAAAGTCTGAGTGATGATGAATTTGTTACAGAAGTCTCTCCTGAGTGGGCTGCATTTGATGTCACGGGTTGGAAAACATACAGGGATGCTCACGTTTACGAAAATACGGACTCTGTCGTTATGAGCGTTGCATTGGATGGGCCAGAAGTGCATTCATCGTTGTTTTCTGGACCTACATATCAAGAGTTTTTCATCGTTGTCGATGCATGGGATAATTCACGAAGAGGCGATGCTGGAGTTCAAAATAAGATTCTTGCTGCAGACGTGGCCATATCAACAGTCGAACGTTCCGTAGTCCTTCCGAACTGGACCGTTTCAATAACCTTCTTTCTCTTTTTCATGTCAATAATGCTTGCACCAATCATGATCAATCGACGATACATGAACGCTGGACTGGAGCCAAGGGCTGAAACAGAAAAACAGCTGATGCCTGCTATGAATCAATAATCTTCAGTATTCAAGAAGTGTCCACGCATCTCGCAAATCTCGAACGTTGATGAGTCCTTTGTCACTGATGCGATGTTCCATTGACATCGTAGCGTAAACCATGGAAACTCCTAGGATTGGAGCATGTATTCGTGCCCAGTCACCGCCGCTGTTGACTGCCATAACGCTGTAATCAACACCTTCTCCTTTCAACTCAATTGCTGCATCAACAATTTGCAGCGCATCGATGTGTGAATGGGCAGTAGAACAGAATTTGACGAGATCGCCCTTATCGCTATTGTCTCTGATGAAGGATGCGATTTCTTCTGAGTTTGGAGTGCCATTGATGTCATGATTGGAGAATACGACCTTACAGCCATTTTTCTTTGCAGCCTGCATCAACTCATTGAGTGCAGCTTCTTCTATTGATGATTCAAGATCGATCCATGTGACGGCTGAATCAATTGCTTGATGGAGGATTGCGATACGCTCTTCTTCTGTCCCAGGGAAGAAGCCACCTTCTCGAGGAGGTCTTACTGTAAAGATGACAGGTACTGCAATTGCATCTTTGAGTCGTTGGATGCTCTTTTCAGCGTCCAGTGTCGAAGCATCTGAAATTGGCCATTCGGACTCAGGTGGCATTACGCTTTTGGTCTCACCATCTTCTTGCTCGACGAGGTTTGGTTCGGGTTTGGTGAGGTAAAGTCGATCAAAGCGAATCTCGACAAGGTCAGCGCCAGCTGTCGAGGCGCGAGCAGCCTCATCGACCATGTCATCGATGTTTGTCGAGTCGAGGGCTACACAGATGGTCGGTTCAGGCATGAGCCTACCGACTTTCGTCATCTTCTTAACGCTCACGGAAGAGACTGGTGGTTTTCATTGGGGAAATGAAGTCCTTTTGATGTGAGATTTTGTGCATGAAAAACGCATCACAGAAGGCTGCTTTAGAGGTAGGTTTATACCCCCTCGTCGGGCATGTTTAACAGTTAGAGAGGTGGCGTTCCCGCTGCAATGAAAAACAGCCGACAGCGCTCAATTTTAACTGGATTTGATGATACTATGGAAGAAGGATATGATGCAGCGAGCATTCAAGTTCTCGAAGGACTTGAAGCTGTTCGAAAAAGACCCGGAATGTACCTCGGTGACCCGCATGACGGTTCAGCTCTCCATCATTGCATCTGGGAAGTTGTTGACAACTCTGTTGACGAACATCTCGCAGGACATACTGCCCAGATCGATATTGTCCTCAATCCAGACCACTCCCTTTCAGTGCGCGATTATGGCCGCGGCATACCGGTAGGCATTCACGAAGAGTTTGGAATTTCAGCCGCAGAAGTTATCATGACAAAACTCCACGCAGGAGGCAAATTCGACAACAGTTCCTACAAGGTATCCGGTGGTTTGCACGGCGTTGGAGTTTCTGCCGTCAATGCAGTTTCCGAATGGATGGAGATGACCATTCACCGCGATGGAATCGTCTATTTCCAGCGTTATGAAACTGGCATTCCCGTCGAACCACTCAAGGAGATCGGAACGTGTGATGATACGGGGACACACATCGCATTCAAGCCTGATCTCTCGATTTTCACCGATGTTGTTGAATTCAACCTCGAAGAAATCGAAACTCGGGTAAGTGAGACTGCTTTTTTGAATGCGGGACTTAAGATTACCATCCTTGATGTTCGTGGCGAAGAGCCTCATCAAACTGAACATCTCTACGAAGGCGGTCTTTCGGAGTACGTTGGCCAACTCAATGAGCGTAGAGAAGTGCTTCATGCAGACGTTATCACTATTTCCGGAAACAAGGAAATCGAAAAAGGGCTTGTCGAGGTAGAGGTTGCTCTGCAATGGTCAGATGCGTTCAGTGAATCCATTCGTTGCTATACCAATATCATCCGAAACAAGGATGGTGGGACGCACATGTCTGGTCTGCGAACGGCATTGACGAGTTCTGTCAATTCGTATGCAAAAAAGAAGAATCTGCTGAAAGGTGATTCTCTTTCCGGCGATGATGTCCGTGAAGGTTTGGCAGCGGTTGTTAGCGTAAAACACCCTGATCCATCGTTCTCCTCTCAAACAAAGGACAAACTCGTAAGCAGTGAGGTGACGGGAATTGTACAAACCATTGTCTATGACAAGCTTGGAGAATTCTTTGAAGAAAATCCCGCTGTAGCGAAGCAAATTGTCGAAAAGGCTCTGCTTGCTTCAAAGGCGAGAGAGGCGGCACGAAAGGCAAGAGATTTAACGCGTCGAAAAGGAGTTCTCGAGGGAGGAGGGCTGCCAGGAAAACTTGCTGATTGCCAATCACGAGATCCGAAAGAATGCGAAGTTTATTTGGTAGAAGGTGATTCTGCTGGAGGCTCTGCAAAGACGGGGAGGGATCGAAGAATTCAAGCAATTCTTCCATTGCGAGGGAAGATTTTGAATGTTGAGCGCCAAAAACACAATGCTGCGAAAGTCTTCCAAAATCAAGAGATTCAAACGATGATTCGAGCACTTGGCGCTGGAGTTGGAAACAACAGTGAAGATGAAGGTAGTTTTGATCCAGAAAAGTTACGATACAGCAAAATCATCATCATGACGGATGCTGACGTCGATGGCGCACACATTCGTACCCTAATGTTGACGTTTTTATGGCGATTCATGCGTCCGGCTATCGAACAGGGGCATGTTTTCATCGCCCAACCACCATTGTTCCAGTTGTCAAAAGGCCGAGTAAGTAAGTACGCCTTTACAGATGAAGAGCGCGATGCGATTCTCGAAGAACTTCGTGGAGACAATCCAAATGCGAAAATCGGAGTACAACGCTACAAAGGTCTTGGTGAGATGAATCCTGAACAACTGTGGGAGACAACCATGAATCCGGAAACACGAACAATGCTCAAGGTAACCGTGAAAGATGCGGAAGAGAGTGATCGTATGTTTGAGATTCTCATGGGAGAGGATGTGCCAGATCGTCGAGCGTTCATCGAACGCCATGCAAAGGAGGTGACCAACCTTGACATCTGATGATGAGATAAATGAAAGTGGAGACATAGTTGAAACTGGAACAGTGTTGAACCGGTCACTGAACGATGAAATGAAGACGTCGTACATCAATTACGCTATGTCGGTCATCATTGGCCGAGCTTTACCTGATGCTCGCGATGGCCTGAAGCCAGTTCATCGACGCGTTCTCTATGGTATGCATGAAGGCGGTCACACTTCGGATAAAAAATTCAGTAAATCAGCACGTTCTGTTGGTGAAGTTATGGGGAAATACCACCCGCACGGCGACCAATCCATTTACGATACAATGGTTCGTATGGCTCAAGAATTTTCGTTGCGTTATCCTCTCGTTGATGGACAAGGAAATTTTGGCTCCATTGATGGAGACCCACCCGCTGCAATGCGATACACAGAGAGCCGACTTGATCGAATTTCCAAACATATGCTCGAAGATATCGAAAAGAAAACTGTTGATTTTCAGCCAAATTTCGATGATTCAGAAATGGAACCAACGGTTTTACCGGCGAGACTTCCAAACCTCTTACTCAACGGTTCGGATGGGATTGCTGTAGGTATGGCGACACGTATTCCGCCTCACAACCTAACCGAAGTTGCGGGTGCGATCAACCTCCACGTCCAACGAATCCTCGAAGAGGGTGAAGAGAATGCAGGAAAACCCAACGTTTCTCTTGAAGAGTATATGGAACACATCAAGGGGCCTGATTTCCCAACAGGAGCTACAATTCACGGTATTGATGGGATTGTCGATATGTATGCCACAGGCAAAGGGCGATTTCACGTTCGGTCTCGATGCGATGTCATTGACGATTCTACTGGAAAACGTATCATCGTTCATGAAATTCCTTACCAAGTGAAGAAATCGGACATGCTCGTTCATATTGCAGATTTGGTTTCAAAGGGATCCGTTATCGGCATACGTGACATCCGTGACGAATCGTCAAAGGAAGGAATTCGTGTCGTCATTGAAGTCAAAAACAATGCAGACCCACACGCCGTTTTGAACCAGTTGTTCAAATCCAGCCGACTGCAGGAGTCTTATTCAGCCAACATGATGGGTATTCTTGACGGACGTCCCGTTCTGTTAACACTCTCAACAATGCTTCACACCTATGTTGAGCATCGAGAATCAGTTATCGAACGTCGCGCAAAGTTTGAGTTGGAAAAGGCAGAAGCGAAAGCACATATTTTGGAAGGTCTCGTCAAAGCACAAGATCGCATTGATGATGTCATCGCTGTCGGTAAAGCCAGTTCAAGTCGAGAACAATTCGAAGCCGTCCTTCAAGGAACGGAAGTAATGCCTGGTATTGCCGCGTTTGACTTTACAGAACCCCAAGCAAAGGCTATTGCAGAACGTCGATTGTACCAACTGAGCCGGCTTGATGTTGAGAAGGTTCAAAACGACTACAACGATTTGAAAATAAAAATCGCTGACTTGAAGGATATCATTGCTTCTCGAATCCGTCGATTGAACATCCTTACTGCGGAATTGAATGAAATGGTTGAGCGCCATGGTGATGAACGTCGTTCAGAAATCAACAAGATGCCTTTGTCCATGGACCGAGAAGATTTGATCGAAGAACGAGCAATCGCTATCACTCTAACCGATGACAACTACATTCGACATGTACCTGTGGAAACATTCCGCGTTCAGAATCGGGGAGGAAAAGGACTCAAGGGAGTTGCTACGAAAGATGAAGATTCACCTCAGTCGATCATTACCTGCTTTAGCAAAGACCGACTGCTCATCTTTACCGATTTGGGTCGAGTGTATGGACTCAAAGCATGGGAAACGCCTCAAGGTAGCCGTCACAGTCGAGGGACTCACATTCGCAATTTGCTTGAAAATCTTCAGGATGATGAGAACATTGTCAGTATACTCCCAATTTCAAAGGAAATCGTTGATGAAGTCACTGAGAGGTGTTTGAAAATTAAACTTCAAGATGGTGAAAAGCGACCTCCATCAGGTTACTTCCTCCTCTTCGCTACGAAGTTAGGACTCATCAAAAAGACCGATTTGCATGAATACGTACGAATCAATCGTAATGGCAAGTATGCATTGCGATTCAAACTCGATGATGATTCCTTGGTCAACGTTCAACAAAGCGTTGATACGGA
>MDTE01081513.1_pt1 | contig 27472 bp, 8 predicted proteins | sample 811231 | NCBI WGS metagenome assembly MDTE01 (sample SAMN05326651, study PRJNA326480) | marine metagenome | isolation source: seawater | place: Indian Ocean: Red Sea | collected 2010
CCAAAACCATCATTTGTCAATGATATAAATCCAATCATTCCAGTTCCACCTATTACAGCAGTTCCTGATGCTGTAAGTGCAGCTCCAACTAAGTTAACAGTTGTAATATATCCCTCATCTTCAACAGTATTATCAACCTCATCAATTGAAGTATCAATAAGTTCATTCTCATATTCATACAATTCACAACTTAATTCGTAAATATAATTTTTTCCTAATTGATAAAATGGTTTTTCTGATTCAACTCTTTTAATTTCAAATAACCTTTCACCAAGAGGAAAATAAATTAAATCTCCTTCTTTTGGTCGATTGATTAAATCCTCAAAAGTATAATCAGTTATTAAACCATCTTTAATACCTGATGAAAGACCTTCTAGAAATGGTGTTACAAATTCTTCAAATCTTTCTCTTGATATTGTTAGACTTACCTCGTTTGTTAATCTTAATCCAAACTTAGTCATTAAATCGCTATTTGGATTATAACCTTCATAGTTATTTAAATATGCTTCAAGAATAAAAGAATCATCAAATTTTGATGATTGAACTTCTCGAATGATATTATCAGTTTTAAAAATTTTTCTAGGTAGATAATAAACATCTATACCGTAAATTTTTAACTGCTCATTAATTACATCTTGCAGTAAAAACTGTTCGGTTTTAGATCCTTGTAGAAAAAATGGATTTAATGCCATGTGTCACTATCCTATAAAATCGAGAGGTGGCAACTCGTATTCGAGAGACATTCTTTGTTTTATGTCTGCCAATTCTCTCTCTGCATCCTCATAATACTGTCTACCATTCAACTCAATTCCACCTGGTAATCGAGTTCCACTAAATTTCATCATATTCAATCCCCACTGTCTTTTAATTAAGAGTGTCAAATATCTTTTTAAGAAACTATCATTAAAAACTTTTGTAAATTGTGTAGGATCTAATGCTCTTTGGCAATCAATAACTAAAAAAGTATCCTTTGATTGTGCTTTCCAATCAATATCCAAATATAACCTATTCTGTCTTTTATTAAATCTTATTTGTTTATCTGTTGTTAATAAAAAATCTATATCTTCCAGATATCTCTTCGTCATCGTATATTGAAGTAATTCAACGGAATTGAAGTAATAAAGATCATTTAAAAATAATTGGTATTTAATACTAAACATTCCACCTGATATTGAACTTGTATCAAATTTGAATATTCTTTCAATTCCTATAACAGAATCTGGAACTTGAATAAAATTAGAGTTCTCGTAAAAATTAGAGGTTATTGTTCCAATTCCACTTATATTTGCTGTTCCAGTTGTTGTGACAATCCCCACACCATCTGTTCCACTTCCACTTGCTCTTTTAATATCATCTTCACTTATTTGATATTTCAAATACATTCTCTCAACACCATCAAAGTGCCTCTCATTGAAATACTGAATAGCATCATCAACTAAATCATCAATTTGATCATCATCTACATTTATTTCTAGAACAGGTGCACCTAGTTGCCTTAAACAATAATCAACTAGTTCCTGTCTAGTGGTTGGTTTTGCCATTAATACGAGCCTCCGTCAATCAATCCAGCAGTTAGTGTTCCAGTTACATTCTGGTTTCCTGTAACAGTGAGTAAACTTCCATTAAATGTTAAGTTACCACTATCTTCTATCTCTCCACCAGTGCCAGCAAGAACAACACGACCACTAGTTAAATCTTCAACTTTAAATGTATTTGCCTGACCACCTGCATTAATATCAACTAAACCAGCAAATGTTGTAATACCAGATACATTTAAACTACCTGATAATGTTAGTAGACCACCATCAAATATTAAATTACCATTATCTTGAAGTAATCCATTAGATCCAACATAAACAACACGACCAGGAGTTAAATTACCAGCTTTTAATGTACCACTATTTGTTTCACCAATAACACTTAATGTTGATGCCAATATACCACTCTGTGCATCTATCGCATTATTGAATGTAGAAATCCCAGAGGTAACAATTATACCAGAAGAAAAAGTTGCAATCCCAATAAACGTAGAAACTCCAGTAATATTCAGATCAGTAAAAGTATTTGGTGCATTTGAAATTGCTGTCTCTATGGTCGATGTTGTTACTGCATCTAAAGAAACAATATTTTTTAATTGACGAGCAGAACTTAAAACTTCAGTATTGCCTATGAAAACAGATCCAAAAGAACCAACACCAGATACATTTATATCATTTGCACCAACATTGCCTGTAAATGTAGATACACCTGTAATCTGGAGATCTCCCCCTACATTTAAATTTTTAAATATTCCTACACCACCAGATATTTTTACTGATCCTGTTGTTGAACTTGTAGAGTCCGTTAAGTTAGAAAAAGATGAAATACCAGATATAATTAGGTTGGCACTATCAATTTCATCAGTTAAAATAAATTTTTCAGTTGTTATATCCCATACTAGTATTAAACCATCTTCAGTTTTTCTTGTCGAATTGACATCACTTAAATTATTTAATCTCGTGGGAGGTGCTGATGCATTAGATAATACTCTAATTACATTTTGTGAACCAATTCTATCATTTATGGTTGTCATTACCTTGTTACTCCAGATCTAACGAGTGCTGAACCCTCTATGGCTTTGTATTCCCGACCATTAACTGTCAATATTTTAATATCATAGACATATCTACCAGGTTTCAAGTTCACTGTATTTGAAGCAGTAAGAGATATAGAAATTATACCTGTCTCAGCATTAGAAATCGTAGTTGCAAAAGCAACATTAGTTTTAGATGCTGAGTGTTTTCGAAGCATTCCTGATGTAGATGCTCCAGTTAAATCTAAAAATTCGTTGGTACGAGTATCCTCCAACTGAAAGGAAGTATCAAAGTCAAACCCTTGTTCTATCGTGATATTGGATACATATACTGCCATTATTAGTCAATACGGTTTTAAATATTTATATCTAAGAGGATTTATTGATTAATCCCGATATTAATGACTTAAGTTCATCAACTTCATTTCTTAATCTTTGAATTTCATTCTCTTGAATATTTTTCTGTTCCTGCAGTTTTTTGTACTGCAGGTAACTTTGGGTGTCAGTGTTTATTATTGCACCCGATCTTTCATCTCTAAAAAGATGTTTATGTCCTTTAACTGGAATCACTATGCTAATGCGATAACTCTTAAATCTTTGAATCTTGGAGGATATGCCTCATTTGTTCCACTAGATACAATCTTAATTTGGAATCCAACAAATTCATCCAAATCATCCACAGTAAATTCATACTCCTTAAACTCATCATCTTTACTTGCTGAAACAAATACATCAGGTTTTCCATTATTAAATCTAGGATCAACAATAATCTTATCAATACCAACATTTCTTAGATTGTCAAAACCAGGAAATAGTTCGTATGATTGTTCTATTTGATCCGAATCAGTTTTGAACAATCGATATAAAACTCTAAAGTCTGCTGATTCATGTCGATAAGCACTTACTAATACTTTTAATGATGTTGATGCTTGTTTTAAATCCACTTTCTGTGAAATATAACAAGTGGCATGTGGATCACCTGATATATTATTTGATCTAGTATCTGTTGCATAATCTGATATTGGTTTATTTAATCTATTTCTTAAGAATCTAAATGCACCATTCATTGTATCCAGTACAGGTGATAGATTTGGATCATTTGTGCTAAACCTAGTTAAAAGTGTAACTGATTTATTTCTAGGTAAACTACCTAATCTAGAATCTTCATTTGGTTCAGAACATAATAATCTTGGTGAAGATAACCCATTAATTTGGTTAAATTCAACACTTTCAAATCCTTTATCTACAAATGATATTTCAGAACCACCCTCACTTGTTCCAGAAACTGATCTTAGTTGAGTTGAAACTGTTGTTGTTGGTGCTGGTACAAATACATTAAATGAAGGAATAAATGCATCATATTGGAAGTTTTGAGTAGCTACTGATTGACTTGCTCCTCCAACCTTTTCATCTGTGAAACTAACTTGATTTACTCCACTTGATCTATCAAGTAAATTTGCTCTTCCTGAACCTCTATTAATCTCTAAGAAATAACTATCACTTGTTTTTAACGACTGTAATGTTGAATTAGTTGGTACATTATGAGTTGTGTTAATACCTGTTAATGATATACCATTGAACTCATATTTAAATGCCTGATCATTTACAAAGTGGAAATCTTTTGGTGAACCACCAAATCCTCTTTCACCAACTGATAAGTTACCAGCTCCAATTCCATTATAGAAAATAATTTCTTTTCCAATTTGAACATATCCAGAACTAGTTGATATACCTTCAAAGGTAGCAAATGGTGTTGTATTTGCAACTGAAATGATAGTATCTGTTGAATTGACATCTGCTGTTAACAAAATTCCAGAAGTATCTGATTTTACACCATCAATTTGTACAACATTTTGAATTGAATTCATTGAATGGTTAGAGTTATTAACTTCAAGAATATTTCCAGAATATAAATCACCATTAACTGATGAATCATCTCTCACATCAACTCCAGAATCAACTATTGTGTCATTTACAATATCGGTATAATATACTAATCTTCTAGTATCATTGAATTTTTCACCTTGAACATTTGTTAGATATAGAGTGTCTATTCCGAAAGTGCTAGTTACTGTTACTTCAGCATCAGTTCCTGCATTTCCTACATCTGCTGTAGTAATTCCTAAAACATCACCTACCGCATATCCGTTACCAGTTGATGCAATTGATACAGCACTAATCGAACCATCTGAACTAACTGTTACGATTCCAGTCGCTCCTGTACCTTGTCCTGTAATAGAATAAAAGTTAACCGTATATGGTGTGTTACTGTCATCATATCCAGTTCCAATACCAGTTCCTGAGGTAGGTATTGTTAAGTTTGTTATCGGTGCTCCAATTTTTTCTACAAATCCTTTGGCATCTGTAGAGTTTGTATATGGAGAAACATTAGACGCTGAGACTTTAGTTCCTACTGATATTGTACTACTTAGAGCAGTAGTTGTATTAATACCGACTATTAACTTTCTTGGATATGATTTTAATGAGTTATCCTGCAATCTAGAATTAATTAAATCACTTGTTGATATGTCAGAATTAAATAATGTAAGAGAACCAGGTGTAGTTACAAATGAACATTTATATAAGTTAAATTTCAAATCTTGAGTTTGAGTTGGTGTCCAAATAGTTCCATTTTGAGATTTGAACAAACTTCCACCAAGATATTGTTTAGTAACAATACTCTTTGATCCTTGATCAACTCCAAGTGTTTGAGTCTCAATAGTTTCTTCGCCCATTTGAGCAATCCAAACTTTGTATTTGATTGTTGCTGGTGCTAAAATGACAACAGCATATTCCCTATCAGGTTCTAAGTATATTGGAGAGGGAAAAGTAACTCTAGTTGGTAATGAAGCATCCGTGGATGTTTTTATAATTGATTCCCCACTAGAATCTAACTGAGTTGGATCTAAATCAACTTCAGCAAAATCATAAATCAGTTCATTTGTTGGGGTTCCTAATTCTACAGTTCTTATTTGAACAGTTAGAGGAACTATATCATCTTTTTCAAAGAAAAATAAATCTAATGATGATAAGAACATTCCCGTTTCATCTACAGTAAATGACTGTGCTAATGGGTCACGAGCTCCTCTTCTTCTTCCCCTACCTGATGTATCACGTTGTGGGGGTTCAGGTGGTGCAGGTGGTGGAGGTGGACGACGAACTATCGTTGTAGATGATGTAAAGGTGTTAATTATTCCATTTGTTATATACCTTGCGTCTCCACGAGTTACACCAATCCCTTCATCTCCAGATACAGGATTTGCATTGATAACACTTGAAGTTAATCTAAATGATTTTACTCCATTTGTAAATCTTAAAGGTGGTGGTGGAGAGGTATTTGGATCTCTAAAGAAGAACGCACCATAAACTGCTCCAAATGAATCAGGTATTAATCTTACATTTGTAATAGTTGCAATTGCACCACTTGTTTGACCAACTAATCTCAAATCTTTTACAACTCTACCAAAAAACTGACCTTGAGCATCTTGACATAATGAAGCAATGTCAACATTTAATACAACCGAAGACTCTGTGTAAAAAGATCCTAAATTTAAAGTTGTATCATATGGATTGCTTTGAAATACTGTGCTAGGATCATTATAAGTTCCTGTTTTATGATTTGGTTGTGCTAACCTGAATGAAATTAATTGATTTCCCTGACCAAATGTTCCAATAACAGTTTCACTTATAGAAAATGTGCCAGAGACCATAGATATTTCTAATAATTTAGGAACAATATCAATTCCACTCCTTCCTTCAAAGAATGGATAATGTCTGACACCTGGTGTTAAATTTAATGCACTAAATCCAACATTTCTAGATCTTATAAATGGTTCGGGTATTGATGAACTTAATATTCTTTCAGTTGATGTCCCTTCAGTATCTCCAAGAATAGTTCTTGTACCTCCATCAATTTCTACAACTCTTGTCCAGTTGTCTTCTGATGGGTTTAAAGTTATTCTACCCTCACGAACAACAACTTCATATGGGTTTACATTTTCAACTCTACTTGCTTGTGAATTACCAATATCACTTTTTACTTCAGTGTATTTTAAAGTTATTAAATCTCCTGTTTTTTGTACATTTGGATCTAATAATTCTAAATTTTGTGAAAAATCGGCAGAATTAATATCAATACTTTCAGATACACCCAATAGTGGTTTTACAGAAAAGAAATCTACTGGGGAAATCATTTCCTGATTTTCCGTATCAATACTAACTTTAGTATCTTGATTGTCTAAATCAAGTCTTTGAGCATCTTTAAAATCATCTACAAAAAATCCAGATTTAAATCTATCACCAGTTATATCTTTAATTTGTAAAGTTTTTGTGTCTATTTCTAATAAACTTAGACTGGTTATTACTTCTAAGTTTTCTATCCTATCTTCTAATTTTCCAATATCCCTCATGGTATATCTTCTATTATCAATTAATCTAATTTCAGCATCATCTGAATTATAAAGATACGCTGGAAGATTAATTGTAGCAACATGCATTGCACCATCGATTAAAGCTGGTGGTTTTGGATTGAGTGAAGATATGCCTTTTAGAACTGCAAAATCACCTTCATAGTCCTCCCCACTAGATAGAATTAACTTATCAATTCTAGGTAAGAAATAACTATACCCTAACCTAGACTCACCTTGTGGAGCAACTACAAAATTAATTGGACTTCCTGAGAAAAATCTACTAGTAAACGCAAATGGTGAGTAAGTATCATACACAGTACTTGTTACTCTAGGTCTAAAATCAAGAGTATCTGTAGACCTTAAATTATTTGCTAAGATTGGTATATCACTTGTAAATCTATCTTGATCATAAGAATTAACTGTAAATACATCACCATCATCTGTAGATGGAACAACATATGAATTAAATATTACCAATAGTCTTCTTGATGGAGCACTTATGGTTGGTTTCCTAACAATTCTTGAATAATCATAATATTGTTCTCTTTGTCCTTTGTCTAAAGAATATTTTTCAGTAACATTTGTATTATTTCCAAGAGTAATTCCTTGAACTGTGGTTTCAATATTTGACTCTTCGAATGTTATTAACTCACCTAATGTAAATTGATTATCTGTAAAATATGCAATCTCAACGTTCTCACCGTCTACTCTAGTGACTAATTGAGCAACTGCTCCACTATCTTGTCCAATTATCTTTTCACCAACAACAGTATTTGTGTTCAAAGATAAACCAGAAACTGTTGTAATTCTATCAAGAGTAGGATCATTCTCATCTTGAGATTCTAGAACAGAGACAATATTAACAACATCAGGAACATTTAATGATATTTCCCTATCTTCTATTCTCAATCCATAATATTGGTTAAATGTTAGTCCATTTGTACTAGTAGATACGCCAATTTTTGTTTTATTGACAATAAATTTATTACTTCTTGTAAATTGCTTTGATTTACTTACAATTCCTTGTTTTTCTACTGTGACATTAATTATCGCATTTCCATTATAATTTCTACTTAGTCCACTAAGTTGCACTCTTGATCCACCATCAACTAATTTAAATTGATCTCTTGTCAATGGTTCTATTACTCCATCAGCATAAACTAAAGAATATCTTTGAGTATCAAAATTAGTATAAAAAGAACTACTTATTCCTGCAGGAATGTCCTGTGTTGTGGAATTAGCACCAGCAAGGTTGATAAGTGCTGTTTGTGCTGAAATTGTTAATGTAGAATTTCCTAAATTAACCTCACAAATGTTTTCAGCAGTTAATTTTGCATATAATCCAGTATTTTCATTATCAACTATAGTAGGTGTTGCTAATGAAATTGAAGATGAGGTGTTTATACCAACTGAACCATCATTTACTCCAGCAACTGTTGCGATTCCAGCAACAGTTAAGGTTTTTAAATCTGAACTAATGGCGGTAACTCTATTGAAACTGATATCAGAAGTCCCTGCAGTTTGATATTGTATGATAGAATCTGTTTTTATACCACTAAATGCATTACCAGGAGATGTTATAGATCCCGTTACACCATCACTTGAGGTAATTGTACTATTGTTGAAAGATTGTACTGATTGTATTCTGGTTGTTTCTAATATTGTATCAGCTTCAAAAGATATTGATGATGTAGATTGAGAGACTGATTTTATATCTTGGATTCCATACGCTCTTACACTTGCAATAGATCTAAATGTTTCTCCATTACTAGTATCAATAATTAATTTTTCATTAGGAATAAAAGTACCTGATGTTTGAGATAGAACAATCTCGTTTGCACCTGATACTGTAGCATTAATAAATCCTGTGGCACCACTACTATCACCTCTAACAAAAGAACTAATATTTGCTGATAAAGGTGTGTTTAAAGTAATAAAAATATATGTCTGAACATCAAATAAATGAAGATTCCACTGACTTGCAGCATCTTCATATGGACTATTTCTCAATCCAAATGAATATACTCTTGCTTTTCCTATCTCATGTTTACCTGTTTCACCTCTTCTTTTGGAGAATAAACTTATAACACTAGTGTTTCCTATGCCCACATCAGGTGTTCCTGTTACATTATTAACTCTTAACATGGTTCCCATATCAAAAGGAACTAAAGCACTAGAAATATTTTCTTTATCTCTAGGTTTATCAAAATCTATAATTTTTGTTCCAGGTTGATTAATTCTAAAACCCTTTACATATGCTTTTCCAGAACTTACCTCCAGACAACCTAAATCATCTGATGGAGTATTACCCTGTTCAGTAACTTCATTAGATTTAAATATTCCTCCATTTGATAGTCCAGTGTCTAAAGAATCTGCAACCTTTACTTCAAAATTATCTAAGGAATAATTTCCAGATTCTTCAAACGTTCTAGCAGCTAGATATTTTTCTAATTCATTATAAACAGAAAAATCTTGTAATTTTTTAAGTTCTCCTTCTCTTACTTTAATTAATTCTACAAAATCAATATCATTAGTATCTGTTAGAGATTTTTTTGATAGAGTTGCTGTGATTTTTAACCTGTCAGCACCAGGTGCTGCAAAATTAGAAAATCCTTTTGCATTATCAAATAATGAGGAATCGTCATTAGATGATATAATTGATTCTGTAACATTTAATCCTACTCGATATGATGGATTACTTGAATATGGGTCTAACACTATAGTGCTCGCAGGAACACTTACAAAGGTTCCCCTAATAAAATATACACCTTCATTCATTTTTACTGCACTACCCACAGCTGAGGCGTTTGTAGACACCAATGTGGCTACACTTTCACCTGTAGAGATTGTAGTATTTCCATAAGTTAGATCTTCTAAAGTTATTAAAGGTTCACCGTCCTCTAAATTTGATATTGAATTTTCAGTATTTCCTGTTAAATATTTTATAAAAATTGTGGTATCTGTAATATCAGTTGAATCACTTGGTGTTTTGCAATCATTAACTAAAATTTCTATACCTGAATTTTGTCCTTTTAGTTTTTTACCTTTTAATTGATCAAGATAAAGAGATATTGGAAGACCTAAGTGTTCTGATTCTAATTTTATTGAATAATATTCATTATCATATAAAACACCACCAGGAATCACCATTGATCCTTCTTTGAATACATGATTTCCAAAGGATTTAATTTGATTCTGGAGTATTGATTGAAGAGTGGTTAACTCTCTAGCTTGAATAGGTCTACCTGGTTTAAATAGAACCTTGTAAAAATTATTGTCTTCATTAAAATCATCATAATAAGGACTTATATTTAAATTTGTTTTCTGTGACATGTTTTAGAATTCCAGGATAACTTTAATGTCTTCTTTTTGTCTACTATCTCTAGTGATCAACTGCCTATTATCTAGGTAGATAATATCACCTGACTGATTATTTATCTCAGATTGTGCTATACCATCTTTAAATTCTACACCTAAATCGATAACCTTAGTTCCTGTTGGGTTCGTTGTGATACCGCTAAATGAAGTGTTAATACCAATAGTATAAGTACTGGTGCCATCAGTTCCAGTTATTGCACCCTGATCAGAAAAATCATATATTTGACCATTAGCACCTGAGATACTGCTAATACCAGTAGTATCTTGTTGATCCCCTGTAGTAGAATTAAAGTATAATGATCTATCTTGATAATACTTAAGAACTGCTATTTTATTAGTTGAATCTTCTGATATAATATCAAAAGAAGTTACATAACCTCTCACCTTTCCAATGGTACTACCAGTGCCTACAGTTTTGACATCTTGCTCAATTATATCCCCTATTTTAACATCTGAAGAAGATGGAAATGTATTTAGATATAATGATTTAACTGATGAGTATTGAGTTTGATTATATATTTCGGTTGAACCTATTGAAGTTGGATTCTTAACGATACCTATTTGAGCAAATTTAGTATCTATTGGAAAATCTTTTGTAGAATCATCAAATCTAGCATAAATTAAAACCCTATCTGCACCCAATTCCTTGTAAATATCAGACCCATGTCCCTTTGAAGGTGGTATAATAGGAATTAGTTTTGCATTAGGAGAGGTTGGTTGTATATCCGTTAGATCAAGTATTCCGTAAGTGTATCCTTTTCCTCCAACTGATACTTGCACATCACTAATCTTAGTATCTGTTCCCACTTCAACTACTGCTCTTCCACCAGTACCATCACCTACAATTTTGACTTCAAAACCATCATCACCAGCATTTTTATATCCAGTGCCACCATCTTCAACAAATATTTTTTTAATTTGATTATTACTAATATCAGAATTTCCATTATCTCTTACATTAGCAATATTACTATCAGTGGATGTTTCCCAATTATTAGGTAATGGTATAAATTCTGTAGCATCAAATTTTATAATATCACTTGGAGGGACTGTAAATAAGTATTTCCAGAGATATCCATCATCTGTAGCACCAGTTGCTCTAAATGGTTCTAATCCAGTTAATGTTGGTTCATTTAAAGATGCATTACCCGTTGTGTTTATACCTGATGATCCATTGTCGATACAAATATAGACATTAAAGTCTTTATTAATTACATAAAAATTAGAATCATACAACCTTGCTGTTTGACCATTAGGTGCTTTATTGGATGGACTATAATCATGTCGATACATATCATAAGTAGTATCTTTGACCCAATTTATTTTTCTTACAACTCTTCTAATATTATCAGGTGTGATTTTTTTACCAAAAATCATGGTATCTCTAACATGATTCAAATAATTAATACTATCAACAGGACTTTTTCTAGTGGATTGATCATTCCATTGTGCATCACTTTCATTTCTACCAAACGCATTTGGGTTATTAACAACAGATGGATTTGATAATCCAACAAAAACATAATATGAATTTGCGGTATTATTTACATCTCCTAAAAAATTACCTGCGTTATTAATTCTAAATTGATCTGTTACAATTGCCGACATTTTTTATATTCTATGGTTTTTTTCTTATATTTATACTAGGTTTAGTTGTCTTTAATCTGGTCTACTCTTATCGAGCAATGCACCCGTATTTCTTATACCAGAATTTCTTCTCTGTATAGTTGGAAAAGTTGATAAACCAGAGTTTACAGTTTTTCCAGAAATAGTGACCGATATTCGATCTGCAACCACTGGATTCCTAGTACCACCAGTTAATTTACCCCAAGAGAACCTACCAGATATACCACTAGTTGAAATACCTGTTAATGAAGTATCTGTTTTCACACCAGCAACAAATTCTGCTGTATTTGAAGTGGTGCTATATGAACTAATTAAGTATATATTGTCAAAGAATGATGTTCCGATTCCCACAGGAGCACCTGTCGCTGTCACAACAGAGGTAACACCTGCTCCAACCGCAGTATCAAATATGTAAATTGGATCTCCATTTGACAATCCAGTAAATGTTCCAGATTCTTTTTCTAAGAAGAATTTTATAGTAGAACTACTCAATACATTTATTGAGGTAACTATGCCACTAAATCCACTTGAACCAGTGAATCCAGTTATCAATTCATGTGGAGTTGTTGGAACTGGTGCTATTACATGTGGAACGATTGATGTGGAATATCCAATACCTCCATCATTAATTGTTACTGAAGTTATGATACCACTTGTTATGTTACCTGTTGCTGTTGCAACATGTGTGTTAATACCTGTAGTTGGTACACCAACTGAAATTGATGTTGTTGTCCCTACATACCCTTCACCACCATCATTTACTGTTATAGATTGTACTGTTCCTCCAACAGAAATTACAGCAGATAAATTAGCTACTCTTGGTGTTATTGACTCATCAACAACTAATACACCTATGTCATTCGGACTTTCATAGAAGAACTGTGTGGTAGAAGAATCAGTTCCAAGTCCGATACTATCAAGATAAAAATCTTGATCACTTGTTGAAAAATCTTTAATTATCTTAGATTCTGGGAATATTAGAGGTTCTATTAAAGGTCTTACTTTACTTACTAACTCGCCATTAATAAATTTATCAGTTTTTTGTTTTATCCATCTCAATGGTTTTGATACTTGAGAATTAATTCCTTCTTCAAAATACACATTTGTTTCAATTAAATCTGATGTTACTATACCCGCTATGACTCTTCTATTTTGATCTTCATTGGAAATATCACTATTTTTTAATAATTGTATCTCATCTCCAACCTTCACCGATTCATTAGCATCCACAAAAGTTACATCAACATTATCTGTTCCCTTAAAGAAAAATATAACCACATTATCACTTTGATCTGGTGGTTCTGTAAATTGGAAAGATGTTCCACCATCGAATGTATAAGCTTCACCAGGATTTTGTACCACACCATTCACAAATATTAATATAAGAGCCTGCATATCAATATCTGAATTTGCTTTGGATTCAAATGAAACTAGTTCTCCTTTGAAATTAAGAGGGAATCTAGTTCTAACTCCGTCTTGAAGATTTCTAATTGAATCAATATAATCAAATTCTCCCACATTCCAAGAGCAAAAACTATCAGTAAATACTTCATTTACAGTAAATTCAACTTCACTTAATGGTGATGATAAAGACTTATCAGTAATTAATCCCACTGGTTTAAATACATCACCTTTTCTAAATCCGTAACCAGTTCTTGCAATATCAAATGATTTAACTTCAAATAAAGTAGAACCAATACCAGTCGTATTGCTACCTCCAACATCAATATTTAAAAGTAAACCAATTCCAGTATCAGTAGTAGTGCCTAAACCAACTCTAGAAACTCCAACTACAGGTAAATTTTCATATCTTGGTGAAGGTGGTATTATTTTTGGATTTATATAACTTGTTCCACCACCAACAACAGAGAAAATTAAAGTTCCACCAATACCAACAGTTGCAGTGATAGTAGCACCAGATCCAACTCCACCACCAGATCCAACATTTACAGTAAGTGTATTTACAGTAGTGCTTCCTATTGATAAAGACGCATTATGTGCTGGATCTGTTGTTCTTGGATATGGATGATCTGTTGAATATGCATCTTTATCACATCTAAAGACTAATGACTCAGTTGCTATACCTATAGTGTTAGAGTTTGTTAATCCATGATTTGGGATAGTTAGTACCAAAACTCCCGATAGAGAATCATAAGACACATCAGTTGGAGTAAATTTTGACCCCGTGTCTGCCTCTATGGAATTATTAGAAGAACTAACAAATCTATGTTGATAAACTTCATCTATAATTCCTATACTTATAATACCATTCCCAGTTTCACTTTGTTCTGGACGATATCCAGATCCATGAAAATCTCTAGTGCCTACACCAACTGCAGTGATTGAACCTCCAACACCTAATATAGCAGTGACAGCAGCACCAGCTAAAGGAGCAATTCCTAGTCCACCAGTATATCCAATTGATATGATCTGTCCAGATCTTGGCAATTGATTTTGATTTACATCAGAATCACTAATAATTTGAGTTCCATCAGATGATGATATTCCACTAAATACAAAACTTGTTATTCCTGCAGATTCTACAAACTCATAATTATTATCTGGGTTTTTAAGTGTTGTTGGGGGTTGAAATACGCCATTTAAGGTAACAAAACTACTTCCTGTGGTAAGACCAGTTGTATTTACTCCTGATATTGATACTGTAAAAGTTTTACCAATTCCTGTAAATTCAGTTGAAACATCATCAAAAACTGCATTTGAAGAATAGTCTTGTTGTAGATATACTCTTCCAGTAAAAGATGATCTTAATTGTTCTCTATTAGAATCATCCTTTTCAGTAACACCTGCTCCTCTAGGTGGATCTGTAAAGAATATTTTTTCATCAACAATATTATATCCACCTTTAAATAATCTAACTAAAGTCGAATCTGTATGAGTGGATACAGATGTTCCAACAACGGATCTAGTAACATCTACTAATTCTAAAACTCCAGTATTTGTTATTGGTCCTACATTTGTGGTACCGAAACCAACATTATTAACTTTTACAATTTCATCGTCTATTTTCAATAAATCATTAATTACTATTGATGAAATTCCTGCTAAAGATAATATTGTAGTTGATATTGATACTTGACCACTGACATTTCCAGATAACGTTGTTGTTATTGGGGTAAATGTTATTGGAGATTGTATCACATTGTCAAGAGTTATTAGAGTTTTTTCATTTTTCTTAAACATAGTCAATTGATGCCTATTTCCTGATCCAACAGAATTAAATGTAATAGGAGATCCTCCTTTAGTTGTTGATAATTGAAATATAGGTGAGTTGGTCGTGCCTGAAGGTAAAACTACATATACTTCACTTGGTAAAGGGTTGCCATTTGACATTACTAGTGATGAGATTCCCACACCTTCAATTGAAGATCCTGGTTTGTAAATTAATCTTTCATTTCTATTGAAGAAATTATTAGTAATAGTGAATTCTCCTGTAGAAAGATTAACTGAACTTGTTGGATTAAAGAATTTAGAAAATATAAGACTATTGTTATTCTTTATAGGAAAACTTAAATTATCTGATCTACTACTATTCAAAGCATCATATTGTAAAAGGGATAAGGATTCATTTGTTTTTCCATAATTTAAAATTGGAGTTGAATTTATTAAATCTAAATCTGTATTAATAATTTCATTGTAAGATTGTATCTGCAAATCACCAACCCCAATAAATGAAGAATCTGGATGGAATTTTAAATTAAGATTTGATCCATTATATTCAGATGAAAATGTTCCAATTCCAGATTCTGATCCTATTGATATGAATGGATATTGTGTTACGAAAGTATCATCATTATCATGAGTCATTAAAATCTGATGTAAAGCACTTGTTTCTCCTATTGATACTCTTACTATACTTTTAACTGTAGAATCTTTTACAGTTGTAAATCCTGCTATAACACCAGTTGAAGCAATACTTACAAAATTAGATTCTAATCTTGCAGAATTTTCTGAACCATCTGGTTGATCTTGTTCTTTAAATCTAAATGTACCTATACCAGATGATGTTTTACCAAAACCAACAATTTTTGATTTAACTAAAATTGAATTAGTTCTGTCATTTTCAAAATCTAAAGATAAAATATTTGAGTTAAGATTTGAAGTGAATGTTCCTATTGATAAATCAGTATTTGTTTCTAAAGAATAATTTGATATATATGAATTTGTACCATCATGAGTTAGATAGAGTTCTATAATATTTCTTTCATTGGCAAAAGTATCATTAACTTCAATTGTTGCAAAGTAAGAATCAATATCAGAAATATTGGATGATATAATGGTGGATGTAGTAGATGATGAAACATTTACATTTCTTCCCTCTAAATCAACAAACCCAAGAGAGGTTTTACCTATTCCAGTTCCTGGTAAAAATGTTTGTTGTAAAATCTTAATATCCAGATCATTTTCAAAAATATTTGTAGGTAAAAATTCAAGTGCAAAACTTCCATCTTCTTGTTGATTTCCAACAATATCAACTAATTCAGATTCTGTTCCCATAGACCCTTTTTGAATCGTAACTATATCTGAATCAATGAAATCTATAGATGTTATTAATTCTGTTGTTTGAAGAATCTCACCTGTAGTTCCTGTTGCAGGAACTCTTGCCTGAATTAAAAATCTATCAAACGAACTTGTAAGATCTAATTTACCACTTGTATCTGCATTATTTGTTGCTTCTTTAAATAATTCTGATATATCATCAATTAATAAAACTTTATTTGTAGAACACTCAAAGAAATTAGAAAGACGTTTATTTTCAAAAGTAATAAATTTTGATCTAAGTGGATTTGATAAAACATCAACATCCTGAACTAAATCAAAAGTATCAATTGCATCTACTCTATTTTCCGAAGTTAAATCTCTAATGATGGTTGATGAATCAACAACTATGTCTGTTCCTACACCAATAAAAGAAGTAATTCCCACATCTGCAAAATTTTTAAGTCCAGTTGTATGAACTAATTTATTTACAGGACTTACTATTTTTTGATACTCTATTGGACTTTGAATAGTATATGATAAAGATTGATAGTAATCATTATCAGGAATTACTTGATAATCTTGATTTAATTTACCAACATCATTTGACCATCCAAGTAGTTTTTCAGATGAAAAATCAACTTTAAATTCACCTTTATTTTTGAATATTGTGTTTATAGTAGCTACTACACCAGAAGAGAATCCTTTTAACTTATCTTCAACTTTTAAATCAAAAGTTCCTAAAACTTTTATATAACTATTTGATACTTGATTTAAAACTAAATCAACACTGACAAAATTACCATTATTTCTAGATACTAATATTTTTTCACCTATAATAAATTTTGACAATTCAGTGTTAACTGTAAATTGTGGATAATTTTTAAAATTAATTACAGATCCAAAATTCTGAGTAGTTTTTGCTAATCCTGGATTTGAAACTAATTCGTTAATATTAAATTCTAATTTGAATGGATTAGGATTTATTCCACCAACTATTCTAGTAACTGGATAGAATGCAAATTTATTTTCTGGAGAATTAAAGGTATTTCCATATTCATTCTCTACATTTTCTACAAAAATTTTATCTCCTGCTTCAAACGGTGCAGTTGAAAAACCTAAAATAGGAGTGGCAAGAGTTACAGTTACTATACCTACAGTTTCATTTGTTATAATTGTACCACCGACTGCAATATTTGTAATTGGTATTCCACTTGTATTATTTTTAGCAAAAACCTCACAGTTTCCAATACCAAAGGGAGTTCTAACAATATCTACAGAAGTTATTGCTTGTGTTGCTGGACTAATATTTGCTTTCAAAAATCCACTATCTACAATTTCCTTTGTTTCAACATCTTGAACTACTAATTCAGGTTCACTTAAATAATTTTCTCCACCATTATTAACTAAAACTGAGGTAATTTTGTTTGAATTTTTTGTTGATATAACAGGAGCTAAATTAGCTATTGGGCGTAAAGTTTTGTCTGATGGATATTCAAATCCAACATTTAGTATTTCTACATTTTCAATTTTATTAGTATTAGAGGATTCTGGTAAAATTTTGGCATTTATACCTTGAGTAGAAGCAACGCTAACAAATTTTGGCATTGATGCATATTCAATACCACCAAAAACTAACTTAGTATCATTTATAGATCCACTTGCAGTTTTTGATGTAGTGGAATATTTTAATTGACTAGAATTATTTGTATCATATGTTAAAATTTCAGGTTTTTCATTTAATCTAATATCAAAGAAAGTTTCTCCAACTCCAATTACTTTATAATCATCATTATATTTACTATCAATATATGATATTTCTAAAGGATCGCTAATATCAAAATCTGATGTGCTTATAAAACCTGATTTTTCTATATTATAAAATAAATTTGTTAAATTATCATCAGAATAGTTAATAGTTAAAGACGCTGTTGATGTAACACCAATTGTCCCTGATGTAGAAACTATATTTACACTTGTATTACCTGTAGAGACAAAATCATTTTTAAAATCTTTATCTTGATATATTTTAAAATCTAATCCGACTAAAGACGAATCTGAGAGATCAAATTTTAAACTATTGTTTCTTACAACTTCGATTGGAGGGTCAATTAAAGATAATTGATGTTGAGATCCACCAATTGAAACTATATTTACAACATTCGGTGGTATGATTTTAGAATCATATAATGTTTCTGATAATTTTATTCTATTACTATCTAATTTGTAAATAAAATATTTTCCTGTATTAAGACCGCTAGCCACAGTATCATCTGCATCATAATAAACCTTATCCCCTGTTTTAAATTCATGAGAATTTATCGTTATTTCATTACTAGAAGTATTAATACCAGCAGAAGTAAATCCTACCTGATTTATAAGTAAACTATCAATTAAAGAATTATATTTGACTCTGACAGAATTAGATGTTCCAACACCCACAGTTCTATCCGAGTCTATATTCAAACTAATAATATCATTAAGAGATAGATTATGTGCAGTTGTTAGACTAACTCTTGAATTTATTCTTTCAGCATTTCCTGTTACTTTATTGAAATTGGATTCAAATCTATATTTAAAATAATTATCACCATTAGATCTAAAGAATAATCCATTAGTTGATGTAGTTAAACCAACTTGAGTTACTATTCCAATGTAATTTGGAGACTTATTAATAGCAAATAGGGTTTGACTTGATCCTGTGAATGGAATTGCAAAAGCTTGATTGGATGAATTAGATCCGTCTCTTGATACTTGGATAGCACTATTACCATCAGTTTGTAAAGTAATTTGCTGTCCAGTTTTAAATGGATGATTTGGTAAATATATGCTTTGAGCAGGAACCGATACTGTAGTTGTAGTGTCACCAACTGATACGCTTATTGATGATGATATACCAACTGTTGTTGCTATACCCACAGATTGTCTAGGATTGAAATATACAATATCATCAATCTTAGAACTAAAGAAACTAGATTTAAATGGTATTTCAAAGAAACTAGGAATTAAATTAACTATTGTTGATAAAGTGTGTGCTGTTCCACTTATTCCTCTCTCTACTCTTAAAATATTTCTATCATCAAATTTATTTAAAACTATTAATTTTTCAGTTCCAATTCCAATACTACTTCCTATTGAAATAATATTTGTTTTATATACAAAAATATCAGTTACAACTCCAGCAACTGAATTTGATGGCATTTCCTTATATAAAATTGTACTTTCAGTTGGTATTCCAGATACACTATGTCTACCAATTAAAGGAGTTCCTGTTGTGGATTTAATATCTGATGTTAAACCAGATATTACTAAATTATTTCCAACTTCTAATTCATGAGTATCAGGTACAAATATTGATAAAGTATTTGTATCCTTTCTTATAAAAGTCAAATTTTCAAATGATTCATAATTAGTATCAATACTTGATATTTCTTTACCATCAATTTTACTGACAAAGGCACTTATTCCACTTCCCTCAGTATCGCTACTGTCAAATTCAATATTATCATTTACCTTATAATTTTCTCCAGATTTTAATATTAAAAGTTTATCTACTGATCCCTTTGAAACTGATGTAACTCTTATTGTTTGTGGTATTATTTCATTTGATTCAATTATGAAATCATTATCAGCTGAAGAATCACTTAACTTATATGGAAAAGTATTTCTGGTTAATTTTGAATTGTTGAAATCAAAAGATTGTGTTATATCTGAACCAGAATCTACAACGCTTGGAATTGATCTATATGTATTACCAACAAAAAATGGAAATTCTGGTTCTTGTGTTATTGGGTTTACACTTGCAAAATAAGCATAAACACCATTCGGATAATCTGGAGTTTTTCCATATCTACCGTTATGTCGATCTAAATCTGTTGATGACGATGGGGAAAATACATAATCCTCAACAAAAAATCCTAATTCAAAATCTAGTTTTGTTCTATCTGGTATCTTTGAATCTATTACATATCCACTACTTAGTATCTTTATATTAGAAGAGTTATCAAAAGGATCACTATATCCACGAGGACCATATATTGGATTTCCATCATATGCCCATCCAATTATAGGAGAGTGTTGTCCAGAAATATCATTAAATTCAGTTTCTCCTATTTGAGTAGAATATCCAACAACAGAGTATTTTAACTGATTGTTAGTTGGCACTAATATTTCATCTTTATATTTTTGATTATATGGTGAAAATGTTTGAATACCAACTATATTTAATTTTTTAATAGAGGTGTTAAATACGGCATTTTTTCCTCTTTCAGTTACTCTAATAGATGTTGTATTAAAATCATATCCCACTCCTTTATTCAATATTATAACATCGATAATTTTTAAATATGTTTGTGATTCTTCATTTTTATCAATTACTGCCCTTAAAGATGCTCCAACACCATCTCCAATCACTGTTAAATCTGGAGTTGAATGATATTCATCACCACCATCTTGAATATTGACAGCAATAATTTTTCCATTTGATATTATAGGACTTAATGATGGATTAATATTTTTACCTGTCCTAGTTACTCCATTTTTAACAATAATATTTGGTTTATTTTCATAGTTTATAATATCTGTTGTTCCATACCCAGTTCCTTTTTGATATAGCAAAGCATCAGTAATTTCACCTTGTATCACAGGTGTTAGATTAATTTTATCAGAATCAGGCATGGAATATATCGCATCAATTGAAATACTAATATCAGGGTATTTAAATAATTGATATCCTGTTCCTTTTGTTTTAAACTCTACATATTTTTTAGAAATAAAGTTAACATCATTTGTTCCATCAACACCAACATCACATACCCTAAAAATATTATCATCAATTTTAAGAACCTTATATTTTGTTGTTGTAGACAATCCAGATATAATTTGAGGTGTAGTTGTTCCTAATCCTACTGATGGTTGATAATCTATTATTTCTCCATTTGAAAATCCATGATTTTCAAAGGTAATTGTTGATTTTTGAGTTGATATACCAGTAGTTGAATTTGCAAATACTCTTCGATTAATATATGGTTTTCCTGATTTTATGATTCGTATATCTGATAAAGTGTTTTTTGCATCTTTTATTTTAAATTTATGAATACCATTCTTAGCAATGTTTGTAAAACCTATTGTATTAATACCACTAATATAGTCATTTCCATTTCTATAAAGTCTAATCGTAGACAATCCTACGACCTCTGGCCAGTATTGTTGTCCATCTACTAAACTTTCTGTATTAGTAAGATCACTTCCTTTAAATGATCCTATTCCTAATGGAGTATTGTTATTTTTATCATAAACCAATACTTGTCCACTAACTAAATTATGTGGTTTTAAGAAAGTTATAGTTTCTGAGAAAGTATCAATTCCACCACCAAAGAAAGTAGTAACACCACTAAATTCTAAAACTCTATTTCTTCTTCTAAGAACTGGTTGAAGAACTGCCTCTCCACTATTACCACCTGTTAATTTTATTGATAATACATCTTCAATATCAAAACTTTGTTCGTCAACTTGAATTTCTCTTATATCACCAGTTACAACAGGACTTACAAGTGCTTCAGTTGATCCTAATGATGTATTTTCAATCTGAATTAATGGTGGATTTACAACATCATAATCAGTACCAAAACCAATGACTGAAAAATTTTGTATCTCGCCATGAAAGATTGAATCCTCTAATTTTCCATTCTCTATTTCAACACCATTTATTAACATTCCAACAGGACCACTAACTGTTTCGATATCTTTTCCTAAATTTTGTTGAACATCTAATGGATATTTTTTTAATATTTTTTGAGTTGATATTTTTTTATTATATTGACTTGCTAGTGTAAAAGTATGTCCTGTATTTTTATTGACAGGAACATCAAATTCAATAAAATCATTTGCTTCAATAAAAGCTGGTGCTCGATATAATCTAATTTTATTATTATCATTTTGATCATTTACAACTTTTTCAACATAATAAAAACCACTTTCCAATCCATCTAAAGGATCATTCTCTATCTCAGGAGAGTAGAATACTCTATCACCTGTTACAAAAGGAACAGAAACACTACCAAATGAAATTATTGAATATTTTTTCGTTAATGGGTTTTTATTTTGAATAGTATCATTTTCAACAACCGAAGAAATAGAAATTTCAGAAATATTTCTTGAAATTTCATGTGATGGTAATGATCCACTTGCCACATACATATTCTCATCAGATTCATTGTAAACATTCTGCACATCTGATGTTAATATATTATTTCCAAACTCAATTGGTGCTCCAATACTTGTTGCTTTTTTAAGAATTCTTCGAATCGTATATCTTTTTGAACTATTAAATTCAATTTGATCCTCTAATGTTATTTTATTTTCACTCTCTACAATTTTTTGTATTTTTGAAGTGCCAATATTTGTTCCTAAAGGAAATCTAGTATTTTCTTTTTCTAGAATTTCAACGGTGTCACCCTCTCTTAAACTAGATTTATCTATTTTTGATTTTAATATAAATGAACTAATGTTTCCACTGACCGCATCACTAATATCATATGTTGACGATGTATTATAAATCCAAGAGTTAGCAAATATTTCTTTTTGATTTTTATCACTGCTTGGATTTTTTATTATTTCACCAATACTTTTTACTGTTAATATTTCCCCTTCTAAAGATAATCTATTGTTTTCTGAGGGAATAAAAGTATTTAAAACTCCAGTTATTCTTAATTCAGTTTTATTTGATAAATTACCATTCTCATATCCAAATATATTATCGTTTTCTATAATATCATCACCTAAATTAATTCCATTATCATGAATCCCAGAACAATTTAAAAATTGATTGACTGTTTTACTAGTATATGTAATGTTTGTAGAAAGACCAGAGATGATTGTGCCAGTTGTTCCGAATCCAACTGTAGAGTCAACTGTTATAACACTTGATCCACTACTAACACTTTCTATTACTTTTGTTTTACCTGTTACATCAAAAGTTCCTGTTATAAATTCTTCATCATCAAAACCTACAAATAAATCTAAAATAAAATAATTTGCAGAAGTAGATATTCCAGAAATGCCAGATAATATCTCAACTTCAGAAACAGCAGCGGTTGTAGATAAATCTGTTGATCTGAATATTGTTTGTCCTTTTAAATTTAAAGGATTTCCTGATATTTTTTCTGCTACTACTCTTTGTCTTCTTACATATTTTGCAGATGATGGTTTGATTAAATATTTCTCAAGATCAATTATTTTTGGATCAACTCCAAATAAAATATTAAATAAAATTCTAAAAGATTCTTCAGTTCCTTTAGATTCGTAAAATGTTCTTGCTTCTTTTATAAAATTATTTACATCTAAATCTGATACAAAATCTGAATTTTCCAATCCAGGTGTAAATGTATTTTTAATTTTTTTATAAAATTCATTTAAAAATAAAGAACTTAAATTATCAACTTTAGTATTTTCAACATGAGATTCTGCAGATGAAGATGAAAAAACAATTTCTGATGGGTTATTAGCATCTCTGTAAGAAGTGATTCCACTAAATCCACGTTTACAACCAGTAAAACTATTTGTAGTAATTCCAGTATAAGTTATAATTTCACTATTAATTCTTAAGAGACCATATTCATTCGGAAATCCTTTTGTAGATGCAACTGTTATGGTATCATCTGCAGTTCCAATACCAACTGAAAGATTTGTATGACCTTTAATAACTTCTGGTGTTAAGTTATCTAATTTTAAATATTGATCTAAATTATCAACTAAATCAATTGAACCACCAGTAAACTCTTGAGAAATATAATATTGCTTTAAAAAATCTGCAGTTTTAGGACTCTCTGACAATATGAACTCTGGGAGTTGATTGTCAATTATTTGTTGAATTTTTACTCTTTTATCAATACCCGTGCTTATCATACTATCCTCTTACTAGTTTTCCATTGTTATAACTTGATGTGACTTTGTAACCAACACCTGATATTTGATCTCCTGATGAAATTGTATCCTTCACCATATTTATGACACTACTATCAATGTTAAATTTTAAATATAAATCCTGAAGACCTATGACATCATTGGATTCTGGAAAAGCTTGAACTTCAATTATATTATTTGGCAAATCAGTGGATGTAATGTTGATTGTAGTTAAATTTATTTCACCTTTAATGTAGTCTACTGTTCCTGCATTCTCAACAATAATTATTTTTTCGTCATTAACTACATCTTTTTTTACAATTGAGATAACTCCTGTTTTTTTATCAGAATTTGGAGTGTCTGTTAGAAAAACAGTCGAAGATTCTCCAGAAATTTTGAATCCTGTACTCTTAATGTTCAATCCTTCAGTCTTAACATTAAATTGGTTACCAAAACAAAGTTCATACTGGGCAAATTGATTAACCAACGCATTTAAATTTCTTCGAATTCGAATTCGAGTTATATTTGATGTTATTGAATCTTCAATATTGTCAATTACACTTAAAATTTTACTATATTTAAATCTACCACCAAATTTATTGATTTCTGTAGATTTTGAATAGGTAGTAAGACCATTAATTACACTGGTTTTTAACTCTTCAACATTTGCTACTTTTGATGAATTATAGTATATGGATGATTCTAGTTCAATGTGAAGAATTTTAAGGTCAATTATTTTTTGACTAATTCCAGTCAGTGTATAATTTTTCAAATCTGATAAAATTTGAGTCTTATCAAAATCTGATACAAAATCACCATTTTGAGGTTTTATTGTAATGAATACAGTTCCAAATTGTGGTGGATCAAGTTCCTCCCCTCCAACTACAGAAACACTTTCAGTATTTGGATAAATTTGTTGTATGATTGCTTCATAATCCCTTGCTGTAACTGCTCTGTACTGTGATGAGTAGAGTCTAGGAGCAAAGTACTTAATTGAGTCAGTTGACTCAATATCACCGCCATTAGAGGCACCTGAGATGACATTTATTAATGGTGTAGTTGATAATTCTACAACTGAATTAGGGTCAGTTTCTATAGTTCCTGCAAAAGTAAATGATCCAGGTCCATTTCCTTCTTTTCCATCTGTAACGATGTAACTTACATCTATTATTGATTCATTTTCAAGTTTTCGACCAAAGATACCATCTCCAAATAAAAGTTCGTATTTTTCATCCTGAACTTCCTGAATTAAAAATGTAGATGATGTAGAATCCACATTTAAAATATTATCAACCTTTGTGAATAATGTTCCTTTACCATTTTCACTTGAACCTCTTACTCTTACTACAATTGTCGACGTATCTATGAAAGGATTGTCCAAAATAAATCTCTGATCGAGTGATCCATCAACAGTAAATGATTTCTTTAAAAATGTTCCTTGAAAAACTTTAATTGAATCAAAAGACGCTGTATATCCAACAACTTTAGACGGAGTAGTAGATGGAGGACCTAAAGTTATTGTAGTTGTAATATCCTCTGGAATTGAAAATGTGAATGTTGTGCTACTATCTGTTGCAATACAAACTAGACCTGCCTTGAGAGTCACTGTAGAGGGTGCTGAGTTGACATCTACTTCTTGCGTATTTAAAATATCGAAGGATATAGTTGCTTGTGCTGCGGTTCGAGATCGAGGAACATAACCAATATTTCTTGCTAAAGAAACTACATTTTCTCTAACTGTTGCTGAGTCAAGAAAAGACTCATTAACAACCATGTTTGAGTTAAATGCAGTGATGTATGTATTATATGCTAGAGTATCAATTAAAACAGAAAAATTAGATCCTTCAAAGTCAAAATCAGTAAAGTCCGAATTTGTACGAAGATAATCCTTAATTGAAGTCTTTATCTGATCGAAATCTAGGTTTGTAAATTTAGTAAATGGCATATTATCTTGTGGCTTCTAATATGAACTGAAATGCTTGTGAGGGAAACTGTTGTCCAACAATATCAAAGAAGATATTTACTTCAAATTCATTATCATCTGGTCGAGGAATCACTTCAACATCCAAATTATCAACTCTTGGTTCAAAATTTTCGATAGTTATGATAATTTGTCTTTCAATTATTGATGCAGTACCAAAATCACAGAAGTCAAAGAGACTTGATCGAATGTCAGTACCAAGATTTGGGTTAAAAAACCTTTCTCTAGGAATAGTTTCCACTAAATTCCTTACAGATCTTTTAATTGCATTCGCATCTTTGATAATTAGGAGGTCTTTTGTGATCGGATGTGGTTTAAATGATAAATTAATGTCCTTAAATGACCTAGATATCCTAGTTTTCATTCAATTTAGTAAACAGTTTGCTAGATTTATTTATATCTGCAGTATTAACTCTTTATTTATAAGAAAAATCATAAAAAAATCGCCTCATTTGGCGATTTTAAATTTTTTAACCTAATTCTGGTTCATTTTTTCGTTCTTTTGCCGTTTTCCAGAAATAATTCTCTTCAGAACCGAGTCCATCACGGTCATGTCCGTTCTCAACTTGGTAATAAACAGTCGAAACCTTAAAATCGGGCACTTTTGGTGTCTCTGGAGTGATACTGTTGTCATAAATTCTCATTCTGTTGTTCGGATAGAGGCAAAATTGACCATTATCGAGTTCAAGAAGGTTATGAGACTTGTGTTCAGCAGGTTGTTCGCTTGTTGAGTAGTCAATTCCATCTATACTTTCATGATAATTGTCTAAAGTACAGATATAAGTGCCTGTTTGGTTGCCATAATCCCTTGTCATCACTTCATAGTGCATACTTCCGATGAATTGTTTCTGTACTGCAACGACTCCGTAGTCCATACAGTTCCAAAATTGAAGATTATGAAGGGTCATATCAGGTTTTGGCAACTCTGGATCGGTTGTAAACGCAGAAATTGGCAATTTATCAAACATTGCAGCGTATTCTGGTAGGTAAGTCTCAAAATAAAAGGCACGACCAGGTATACTTTTGGCAGAAACCCATACACCTTTGACAAATTCACCGTGACCACTTTGATGGTCAGTTAAATATTCTTTTCTTACCCATACTTCA
>MDTE01004926.1_pt1 | contig 27471 bp, 25 predicted proteins | sample 811231 | NCBI WGS metagenome assembly MDTE01 (sample SAMN05326651, study PRJNA326480) | marine metagenome | isolation source: seawater | place: Indian Ocean: Red Sea | collected 2010
CTTTGCGGCTGAGTGGCAGAGTGGTCATGCAGCGGATTGCAAATCCGTCTACGCCGGTTCGATTCCGACCTCAGCCTCCATTGAATTTACTCATTTCTGTCAACATACACCTAAAGAATTCATGAAAAAAGTCGTTGTAAGTGGAGGTTTTGATCCTGTTCATATTGGACACCTTGAGATGCTTAAACAGGCAAAAAAAATCGGCTCCCATTTAACTGTGATTTTAAATAGCGATAAATTTCTTTTAGACAAGAAAGGGTTTGTGTTTATGAATTTTAGAGAAAGAAAGAAAATATTATTGGGTTTTGATTGTGTAGATAAAGTTATCAAGTGTATAGATAAAGATAATACTGTTTGTGAGACTATTAGTAAGCTTAAGGAAAAAAATGAAATAGATATTTTTGCAAATGGCGGAGACAGAAAAAATGAAAAAGATATCCCAGAGTTTGCAGTTTGTAAAAAACTAGGAGTGAAGATGGTATTTGATGTTGGGGGAAATAAAATCCAATCTAGCTCAAAACTTTTAAAACCTTTTATTAACTATATCGAAAAAAGACCTTGGGGAGAATTCGAAAACTTATTAGAAACTAAAAAATTTCTTGTTAAAAAACTCGTCATAAATCCTGGACAAAAAATAAGTGTCCAGTTACATAAACATAGAAACGAAAATTGGGTTATTGTTGAAGGAAAAGGAAAAATTAAAATAGGAAAAAAAAGTTTTCTTGGAAAAGTTGGATCATCTTTTTCTATTCCAAAAAATGAAATACATACTATTGAAAATAATCAAAAAACTCCATTAGTTATTATCGAGGTTCAATTGGGTAACAAACTTTCAGAACAGGATATTATTAGACTTGAGGATATATATGGAAGAGTTTAGTAAGGTAAAAAAAGCAGTGATACCAGTGGCTGGTATGGGAACTAGAATGTTGCCTGCTACAAAAGCAATTCCAAAAGAACTTTTACCAATTGGATTGAAGCCTATCATCCAGCATGTTGTAGAGGAAGCTCTTGAAGCGGGAATAGAAGAATTTATCTTCATCACTAGAAGCGGTAAAGAAGCTATTGAAAATCACTTTGATAGAAATTTCGAACTTGAAAAAAAAATTGAGACTTCATCAAACAAAAATTTTTTAAGTTCAATAAAGGACATTATTCCTAAAAACATAAAGATATCATCTGTTAGACAACCAATAAATTTGGGACTGGGAGATGCAATTTTATGTGCGGAACACTTAATAAAGGATGAAGATTTTGCAGTACTTTTACCTGATGAGTTTTTATTAAAAAAACAAAAAAATTGTGATTTAAAAAAAATGATAAAAAATTATCTTGTAACAAGAAAATACCAAATTCTCACAGAGAAAGTTAGTAATTCAGAGGTTTCTAATTTTGGAATATTAAGATTTCATGAACCAAAAAAAATATTTCCAAAAAACATAAAATCTTTAATTGAAAAACCAAAAAAAAGCTTAGATTCAGAAAGTTTTAGAATAATTGGAAGATATATCTTGCCTAAAGAGATATTTAGTTTTATTAAAGAAACTAGTTTCGATAAAAATAATGAGATTCAGCTGACGAATTCTATAAATCTGTTTATCAAAAAGAAAAAACTTTCTTTTGAAGGTTTTCTTTCATCTTCAGAAGTTTATGATTGTGGTTCTGAGAAAGGATTTATAGGAGCAAACATAGCATTTAATAGTAGAGATAAAAAACTAAAGAAATATATGGAGAAAATTTTATTGAATTAGCCCAGGTGGTGGAATTGGTAGACACAAGGGACTTAAAATCCCTCGAAGGCAACTTCGTGCCGGTTCAAGTCCGGCCCTGGGTACCACAAAAATAATGGAAACCCTAGAAAATCAGGATCAAATTGATATAAGAGAAATTTTTTCTCTTCTATGGAAATTTAAACTACAAATTATTTTATTTTCTCTATCCATTGGAGTCATTACTTTTTTTATTTCTTTAGCATTTCCAAATCAATACAAAAGTGAAATAGTTTTATCCGAATCAAATATCATTAATGCCAATCAAGGGAGGGATTATAATCAATTTTCAAGCATAGCTCGTTTAGCTGGATTAGAAATTTCATCTTCTGGCTCAAGAGTTGATATGGCTGTTGAGATGATGAAATCTCTAAGCTTTTTTGAAAAATTCTCAACAAATTACAAAATTCTTCCAGCTTTAATGGCAGCTGATTTTTGGGACGAATCAACAAAGCAACTTTTTTACAATGATGATATCTTTGATGTTAACAGTAATTCTTGGAAGGATTCAAAAGTTTCAAGAAATGGAGTGCCGTCTTTGCAAATTGCTTATGAAAGATTTTTTGATAGAGTTGAAATTTCCAAAGATAGAACAACAAATTTTATAAAAATAACAACTTTACATAAATCTCCCGAAGTAGCTAATTATTGGGCTACTTCTCTGGTTAAGGAAATCAACGAAGTTTTTAAAAATGAAGTTATAGAAAAGGCAGAAAAATCTATAATTTATCTTAATGAACAAATAAGAAAAACTAACTTAATTGAGGTAAGAAACACTCTTAATGGAATAATTGAAGAGCAATTCAAATTATCAATGACAGCAAATGCAACGGATGAGTACTTGTTCAAAACCTTATCACCCTCGTATGCAGCTGAAAAAAAATCTAGTCCAGATAGATTGCTAATTTTTTTTGTTAGTATTTTTATTTCTTTAATTTTAAGTTGCATGTTTGTTGTTTTTTATTCCTTCAGCACGAAAAAAAACTGAAAGATTTAATACAATGCCAAAAATATTAACCATAATCGGAACTAGGCCCGAAGCTATAAAAATGGCTCCCATAATCGAAAAAATTAAAAAGGACAAAAAATTTGATATAAAAGTTTGCTCTTCATCTCAACACAAAAAAATGCTAAGTCAGGTTTTAAATTTATTTAAGATTGATACAGATTTTGATTTGAATATTATGAGTAAGAATCAATCTTTAAATGAAATTTCTAGTAAAATTTTTAAAAGAATAGACCCTGTTTTGGATAGCTATAATCCCGACTTGGTTTTAGTCCATGGAGACACAACTACTACGTTATCTGCTGCAATTTCTGCGTTCCATAAGAAGATAAAAATAGGTCATGTTGAAGCCGGATTAAGAACAAAAAATATTTATTCTCCCTGGCCCGAGGAAGCAAACAGATGCCTTACTTCTTCTATTACTTCTTTCCATTTTGCTCCTACACAAATTGCTAGAAAAAACCTTATCAATGAAGGAGTCAAACGTAATCAAATAGTAGTTACCGGTAATACAGTTATTGATGCTCTTCAAAGAATAATAAAAATGTTGAAAACAAATAAAAAAATATCTCAAAGCTTACAAACAAAATTTAAATTTTTAGATAAATCAAAGTCGATGATTTTAGTAACAGGACACAGAAGAGAAAACTTTGGAGAAGGAATAGAAAATATATGTAAATCAATAATTAGCATTTCAAGGTTAAATTCAAACGTTCAAATTGTTTATCCAGTTCATCTTAATCCTCAGATCAAGCAGCCAGTTCAAAGCCTTTTAAAAGGTAAAAAAAATATTTTTTTAATAGAACCACAAGATTACCTATCTTTTTGCTATCTCATGCTTAGATCAAGATTAATACTTTCCGATTCAGGCGGAATCCAGGAGGAAGCTATAACATTAAAGAGACCTGTTCTTGTAATGAGAGAGTTCACAGAAAGACAAGAAGCTTTAAAATCTGGTGCCGTAAAGTTGGTAGGTTCATCCCAAAAAAAAATAGTTGATTCTGTCAACGAGTTATTGAGAAATGCAAAGCAATACAACTCAATGATCTTAAAAACCAATCCATATGGAAATGGAAAGGCTAGTGAAAAAATTCTTAACTTTTTAAAAAGAAATATTTTTTAAAATGAAACAGAAAAGGATATGTATTTTAGGATTAGGTTATATAGGATTGCCTACAGCAGCATTTTTAGCCTCAAAAAAAACTAGTGTTTTGGGGGTTGATATCGACAAGGGAAAAATAAAAGAATTAAAATCTTTGAACTACACTTCAAATGAAAAAGGTCTAGAAATCATAGTAAAAGATACTATCAGAAAAGGGTATCTTACAATTAAAGATATGCCAGAAAAATCTGACGTATTTATCATTACTGTTCCAACGCCATTTAAAAATCAAAAAAAATCGAAGTTTCCATCTCCTGATATCAGTTACATCAAAAAATCAATATTTTCAATTTCTGATGTCCTTGAAAAAGATAATTTAATAATTTTGGAATCTACTTCTCCAGTTGGAACAACAGATAAAATTGTAACTTGGCTTTCAAAGCTTAGACCTGATCTTTCTTTTCCAAAAGCTTCAAATAAAAGTTCAAAAAAACCCGATGTATTTGTATCGTATTGCCCAGAGAGAGTTTTACCAGGCAACATTTTAAAAGAGTTAGAAAATAACGATAGGATCATAGGAGGACAAACTAAATTTTGTTCAAATAAAGCTTATAATTTTTATAAAGGGTTTGTTTCTGGAAATCTTTTTCAAACAGACTCAAAATCAGCTGAAATGTCTAAGTTAGCAGAAAATGCATACAGAGATTTAAACATTGCTTACGCAAACGAAATTTCAATGATATGTGACGATCTGAAAATAAATCCATATAATCTTATTCATCTTTCAAACAAACACCCAAGAGTTAATATTCTCAATCCAGGACCAGGAGTTGGAGGTCACTGTATAGCTGTAGATCCATGGTTTATAGTGTCTAATAACCCAAAAAAATCACAACTTATTCAGGCAGCGAGAAGGGTGAATGAAAAAAAGAAAGATTGGGTTATAAAAAAAATAGCTAATCAAGCATCTAAGATTAAGAAAAAGAAAATTTCTATATCATTTTATGGAATAACCTATAAGCCTAATTCTGATGACTTCAGAGAAAGTCCTGCTTTGGAAATAGTTAGAAACTTTTCAAAAAAAAGTAATATAGAGTGTTTGATTGTTGAGCCTAATTTGAAGAAATTACCTAATGAAATTTCAGGATGTCTTAAAACAAATTTAAATGAATCAAAAAAATCTGATATCCATGTTCTTTTAGTTAGTCATAAAGAATTTGAAAAAAAATTGCCTAAAAAAGGTTTAATAGTTGATATGCAAGGTATTTGGAGTAAATAAATTATGGCTATTCCATATATTGATTTAAAAAGGTTTGAAACTGGTTTTTTAGAAAACTGGGAAAAAAAGGTAAAAAGTATATCCTCATCTGCTAATTTTATAGGCGGAAAAGAAATATCTTTGTTGGAAAATAAGTTATCAACAATAACTCAAAATAAATATGTAATTACTTGTGCTAATGGTACAGATGCAATACAGATTGCATTAAGAGCAGCTGGAGTCAGGAAGAATGATTTAGTCTTAGTTCCTAATTTGACTTTTTGGTCGACATTTGAAGCAGTTGTAAATGTTGGAGCGTCCCCAATAACTATTGATGCTGATGTCACAGATGGGGGAATTTGTTTTGATTCCTTATCTCATGCGATTTCAAAATATTCACCAAAAGCGGCGATAGTTGCTCATCTATATGGGTGGGGCTCTAGAAATTTAAAAAAAATAAGAACCTTATGTAAGAAGAAAAATGTCTTACTTATTGAAGACGGAGCTCAGTGTTTTGCTTCTAAATATATGAATGATTCTATATATAAAAAAGCTTTAATTTCTACAACATCATTTTATCCAGCTAAAGTTTTGGGTGCTGCAGGAGATGCAGGGGCAGTATTTACTAATGATAAAAAAATAGCTGACGTTGCAAAAAAACTATCTAACCATGGAAGAAGTGAACACTATGGTCATGATTATTTGGGATGGAATTCAAGAATGGATACTTTGCAAGCTACTTTCCTAACATTTTCATTAAAGCAGCTGTCTAAAAGGATTAAATCAAGAGTTGAAGCAGTAAATTTTTATAAATCAAATATTCATAATGGAGAAATCCAAATAATGAATGCACCTGAAGATTTTAAAGAAAATGGATACTGTAATGTTTCTTTAATTGAAAACAAAAAAAATAAAAAAAGACTAGAAAACTTACTAGTGAAAAATAAAATTGGATTCAGCAATATCTATCCGATAGCAATGTCAGATCAAAAAGGAGCAAGAGAATTTATAATTGATCATGTGGGAGATAGAAATGCTCAAAAAATATGCAGCTCGGTATTAAATTTGCCTGTTTTCCCATATATTACTGCAAATGAATTAAATCAAGTTTGCAAAGTAGTTAACTCTGCTTTTAGCTAAAAAATTATGAAAGATATTTTTATACATTCTTCTGCAAACATCGATGATTCTTCCAAAATAGGCGAGGGAACAAAAATCTGGATCAATGTTCAAGTAAGGGAAAATGCTGAAATTGGAAAAAACTGCATTATTTCAAAAGATGTTTACATTGATTGTAATGTTTCGATTGGCGATAATTGTAAAATTCAAAATTCAGTTTCTATTTATGACGGAGTAGAAATTTCTTCTGATGTATTTGTTGGACCAAATGCATGCTTCACAAATGATAAAGTTCCAAGGGCTTTTAATAAAGATTGGAAAATTTCTAAAACCATTGTCGAACAAGGAGCTAGTCTCGGGGCAAATTCAACAATTATTTGCGGTGTTAGAATTGGAGAATATGCAATGATAGGAGCTGGCGCAGTAGTTACTAAAGATGTTCCTCCTTATACTTTGGTAATTGGAAATCCAGCACGTGAGTATGGAAAAGTAGATAAAAATGGTAACAAAATAATTTAAATGCCTATTTCTATATCTATATTGGGACTGGGAAAAATGGGCGAGAATCATTTAAGGGTTCTTAGCTTAATGAAAGATGTAGAAATTAAATTCATATATGATCAAGATAAAAAAAGACTTAAAGAGCTTTCTAAATCTTATAATGTTAACTCCACGCAAAGTTTAGAAGAGGCTGTCTCAAATTGTGATGCAATATATATATCAACTCCTACTAATACTCATTTAAGCTTTTTTAAGAAGTGCACCAATAAAGTTGAAAATATTTTTCTTGAAAAACCACCAGCGGCAAATTTATCAGATTCAATTGAGCTCAAGGAGTTATCAATTAAAAACAATAACTTTGTTCAGTGTGGATTCATAGAAAGATTTAATCCCACTATTACTTCTTTAAAAAAAATTTTAAAGAAGAATAACACTTTAAATATTGACTTTATGAGAACTAATAAACTTAGTGAGAGAATTAAAGATGTAGATGTGGTCATTGATCTTATGGTTCATGATATAGATCTTGCAATTTATTTTAATGGCTCAGTTAAAAATGTGTTTGCTTTTAATAAAAAAGTAAAAAATAAAATAGTCTTTTCAAGTGCTGTTTTAGAACATAAAAATGGTTCTTTTTCTAGACTTGTAGCAAGTAGAATTACAGAAAAAAAAATTAGATCAATGGATGTCACTACAAATAAAGAGTTTATTGAAGCTGAGCTACTTCAGAAAACTCTTATAGTAAATAAACAATCACAAATTCTTGAAAACAAAAATATTGCTTATCAAATAGATTCAGTAAGACAACAAATTGAAGTTCCATCTCAAGAGCCGCTATTTTTAGAAAACCGGGCATTTATTGATAGATGCTTAAAGAAATCTAATTTAAAGGTTCCTGATCTAAAAAGTAGCATAGAGGTTATGAAAGTTGCTAACAAAGTGATTAACTTTAAGCTATGAAAAAAAGATCATTAAAGAATAAAAACATTCTCATAACAGGAGGAGCAGGATTTATTGGTAGTCATTTAGCAGATAGTTTGATCAGCATGAATCCTAAAAAAGTTGTTGTAGTAGATAACATGTTTCTCGGTGAGGAAAAAAACTTAAATCAAGCTATCAAAGATGGAGTAATACTTTATAAAGACGATATAGAAATCAATAGTTCTCTTGAATATATTTTAGAAAAAGAAAATATTGATATTGTATTTAATTGTGCAACTAAAGCTTTGAATTATTCATTTCAAAATCCATCAAATGCATTTAAAACTAATGTCAATGGAGTGATTAATTTACTTGAGTTTCAAAGAAAAGAATTATTTCAAACTCTTTGTCACTTTTCTACTTCTGAAGTCTATGGAAGTGCTATTTATGAACCAATGGATGAGAGTCATCCAAAAAATCCAACTACACTTTATGCCGCAGGTAAAGCATCAGCAGATTTAGCGCTTGAGAGTTATGTGAAAATGTATGGTATAGATGCCTTTATTGTAAGGCCCTTTAATAACTATGGACCTAGACAAAATTATAAGGGTTTTATGGCGGGCATAATTCCAATTACAGCTTATAGGATTTTAAATAAAATAAAACCAGAGCTCCATGGAAGTGGGCATCAAACGAGAGATTTTATTTATGTTTTCGATACTATTGATGCAATCACTAAACTTTTTAAAGTTATAGAAAAAGGAGATTCCGTTAATGTATCAACTGATAATTGTATTCAAATAAAAAACTTATTAGAAAAGGTTATTAAATTTTATGATTACTCTGGAGGAATCGAAAAAAAGCCTGCTAGGAGTGCAGATGTTTTATCTCACATAGCAAGCAATGATAAAATTAAAAGCCTAATAAGTTATAAACTAACTCCTTTTGATCAAGGCCTAAGTGAGACTCTAGATTGGTATAAAGAAGAATTTTCCAATTAATATGGATAATTTCATAAAATTAATTGAACCATACATTTCGTTCAACGAAGTCTCAGGTGAAATTCAAGACATTTTTAATTCAGGAAGATTCACTCAAGGTAAAAACGTTGAAAAATTTGTTAAAAGCTTAAAGGCGTACACAAAATCTAATTATGTTGGTTTAACAACATCTGCGACTACTGCATTATCTTTAAGTTTACGCGTTTTGGGAGTAAGGCCTGGGAATTTAGTTGGAGTAGCTGATTATAGCTGGCCTGCTTCTTCAAATGTAATCGAGGAAATAGGGGCTATTCCCGAGTTTATAGATATTGATCCTCTTACCTTTAATATGTCTCTCTCGGATTTAGAAAAAAAAATTGATAATGGTCTATCTGCAGTAATTTTTGTAGACACCTTTGGAAATCCAAGCGGTCTCGAAGATATAAAAAAAATATGTTCTTCAAAAAATATTCCACTTTTAGAAGACGGAGCATGTGCGTTAGGCAGTGAAATTAATGGAGAGAAGATAGGTTCTATTTCTGACATCACATGTTTTAGTTTTCATCCTAGAAAACTTCTTAATACAGGAGAAGGAGGGGCGATAATGACAAATAAAAAAGATATACAAGATATTCTTAAAATTAAATTGTCAGCAGGTTCGTCAGGAAAAAAAGATGTAGGACTTGAATTTTCCGACTATGGTTTTAACTATCGATTAACAGAAATTCAATCTCTAATGGGTTGGAAGCAGTTAGATAATATCGATCAAATAATATCTGAAAGAAATATCATTAAAGATTTTTACATAGAGCATTTAAAAGAAATCGGATTCATTCCTCAAAAAATAAATCAAAATATTAAGCATAATGTTCAATCTGTTGTATTTAGAGTGCCTGAATCCGTAAAAAGAAACGATTTGGTAAAATTTCTTTATGAAAATAAAATTGAATCTACCCTAGGCACTTATTCTTTAAGCGCTACAAGCTACAATAAAAAAAAATACAACAAAGTACAGAAAAATTCCCAAAAGCTAGAATCAGAGGCAATAACTCTTCCTTGTTATAGGGGTTTAGATCCAGAACCTATTATTAAAAAAATAAAAGACTTTAGTAAAATATCGTCCAAAAATTAGAAATTTTTTTATTCCCCAATGAATTCTAATAAACAAATTTGTAAAAGGTGTATTTATGATTCGGATGTACCTTCTATAGAGTTTGATGATAATGGTGTCTGTAATTATTGTGAAATGATTGATGATTTAAAAGAAGAATATGGCACTGGAAAAGAAAAGGGGAAAAATCGCTTCAAGAAAATAATACAAGAAATTAAAAAAAACGGAATAGGTAAAAGATATGACTGCGTCATTGGGGTTAGCGGAGGTACTGATTCTTCTTACATGCTTCATAAAATTAAAGAATGGGAGCTGAGACCATTAGCAGTTCACTACGACAATACATGGAATACCTCAATAGCTACTCAAAATATAAAGCTAATGTTGGAAAAACTTGATATTGATTTGTACACGCATGTAGTAGATAACGAAGAAGTTGATTCAATTTTTAAGGCTTTCTTTTATTCTGGCGTTCCGGAATTAGATGCATGTACCGATTTAGCTTTAGCCGAAGTTCTATATAGGGCGGCAGATAGCGTAGGAGTAAAATATGTGATTGAAGGACACTCTTTTATGACAGAGGGAGTTTCTCCTTTGGGAGATGTTTACTTTGATGGACGATATATAAGTTCTATAAATAAAAAATTCGGTTCCATGCCAATAAATACCTATCCTTTAATGACTTTTTTTAGATTTATGAAATGGACTACATTAAAAAGAATAAAAAAAATTAGGCCTCTTTGGTATCTCGATTATTCAAAAGAAGAAGCAAGAAAAATATTAGAGAAAGAATATGGTTGGAAATATTATGGAGGACATCATCTGGAAAATAGGTTGACTGCATTTGCGCATCAAATTTACTTGCCAAAAAAATTTAAAAAAGATTTAAGAAATTTATCTTTATCAGCATCAGCAAGATCTGGATTTTTATCTCAGGAAGAGGCTTTGAGAACTTATCGTTCACCTATAAATGAAGAAAAAGGTTTAACTGAATATTTTATTAAAAGGCTTGGTATTTCTGAAAGAGAATTTTTAAGAATAATGAATGATAAACCAAAAAATTATAAAGATTATCCAAGCTACAAGAGAATATTTGAGATTTTAAGGCCCCTCTTTTTTCTTTTGTATAAATCAAACCTAGTTCCAAAGTCTTTTTATATTAAATATACCTCAAAAAATGAGCTTTAAATTATGATCGCTATTATCAACTACAACATGGGAAATCCACTCTCTATAAAAAACATGCTATCTTATTTGGAAATTGAGTCTTTAGTTACTAATGATCTAAATGAAATTAGGCAGGCTGACAGACTTATACTTCCTGGAGTAGGATCTTTTGATACAGCTATGAAAAATTTAGATAGTCTTGGGCTGATAAGTTTGCTTCACGAATTGGTTTTAGATAAAAAGACTCCAATTTTAGGGATTTGCCTTGGTATGCAACTCTTAACAAATCATAGCGAGGAAGGAAATGTACCTGGCTTTAGATGGATCGATGCTGAAACAAAAAAATTTAATATTCCTCGAGAATATAAGGTTCCTCATATGGGTTGGAATACTATAGTTGAGAATCCCGAAAGCAAAATTGCGGTAGAACTAGAAGAAAATTCTAGATTTTATTTTGTTCATTCTTATTATGTTAAGGTCAAAAATAAAAAAAATTCCTCAATGAAGACATCACATTTTCATGAATTTGATTCAGCTATAGAAAGAGATAATATTTATGGAGTTCAGTTTCATCCTGAGAAAAGTCATAAATTTGGTATGAAACTCTTTAAAAATTTCTCAAAATTATAATGTTAAGACCTAGAATAATTCCTGTATTACTCCTAAGAGAGAAAAGTCTTGTAAAGACTATTAAATTTAATAAGTTTTCTTACATTGGCGATCCTTGCAATACAGTCAGAATATTCAATGAGTTTGAAGTTGATGAAATAGTTATTCTTGATATAAATAAAACCCTAAAAAACTCAGAACCAAATTATGATCTTATAAAAGATATTGCTTCTGAGGCTTTTATGCCTTTAAGCTACGGAGGAGGAATTAATACCCTAGAAAAAGCTAAAAAGGTTTTTTCTTTAGGAATTGAAAAAGTCATTTTAAACTCCGCTATAGGTAGAAATCCTTTTTTAATATCAGAAATAGCAGACATTTATGGTTCTCAGGCCGTTACTGCATCTGTTGATGTGAAAAGAAGTTTTTTTTCAAAAAAATTTATTATTCATACACATTCAGGAACAACAAAATTAAATTTAGACTTAATTTCTTATTTAAAAAAATTAGAAAAAATAGGCGCCGGAGAAGTCTTATTAAACAGTATTGATAAAGATGGAACTTGGGAAGGCTATGAAATTCCTCTCTACAAAGAACTCTCAAAAAAAATAAGCATACCCTTAATTGCTTGCGGAGGAGCAAAAAACATGAACTCGATAGAAGAACTATTTAATGAGACCGATTGTAATGCTGCTGGAGTAGGAAGTATGGTTTTATTTCAAAAAAAGGATTTTGGAGTTTTAGTTAATTATCCTAAGGCTGAAAATATTGATGCTTTAATAGCTAAAAATGAAAAGCCTTGATTTTTCTATATATCTAAGTTTTTTCAAAAAAATCTTTTCAACTGGATTATTAGAAATGATATTTTCTAATTTTTTAGTTCAGTTATCAGCCTTAATAACTATTATTTTCCTTGCTGATATATTGAGTCCCGAAGAAGTTGGCTTTTTTAGGCTTCTTTTTGCTTACTTCGTCTTTTTTCAAATTCTTGGCTTACTAGGATGCAATGCTAGCATATTGAAATTTTGCTCAGAAAACGTATCTCAGGAAGTAAAAGTTTTAAGATTAAATTTTTTTAGAAGAAGAAGTTTACTATCCTCTCTAGTAAGTACTTTGATATTTAATATCTTCATCTTTTTATATTTAACACCTATTTCCGAAGCAGCAGCTTTTTATATGCATATTTATACTTTTTGTATACCTTTAGCCGTTTACAGTCTATGCAGCATGGCAATGTTACAAGCTCTAAAAGAAGTAAGATTAGCAGCCTTAATTCAAGGCCTAATAAGAATTTGTTTCTTAATTTTATCAATTATTGGAGGAATTTTTGGAGGATTAGAATACGTAATTTACTTTACTTTAATAGGATATCTATTGGGTTCTATTTCTTTGTATCTTCTGACTAAATCAAAAACAATGATTTATGATGAAAATTTTCTTTTACCCAAAGATAAAAAGATTTTAAGTTTTCATTCCAATGGAATGTTTTTAGCTGCCATTTTAGGAATCACCCAACAGAATATAGATTTCTACCTATTAGGTTTGTTAGGAGCAAGTTATTCTTTTATTGCAAATTTTGGAATTGCAGCTCTTATATTCAATGTTGGGTCAATAATTGTAGGGACAATACAAACAGTTATCTCACCTTATTTAAGTGAAAAACAAGAAGATTTAAGCTGGGTAAGAAGACAAACTTTTAAATTCCAGATAATTCTCATACCTATATCTATTTTATTTGGAATTGCGATGTATTTAGGACTTATTTTTTTAAACTATTTTGGTTTTTTTAGTGAATATCAAAATATCATAGAGTACTCTGTCCCGGTTGTTCTAAAATATTTCTTTTGGTCCTGCTTTGCAATTTTGGGAGCTTCATTATTCGCTATAGGTATTGTAAGAGAAACCATAATTTATGGAGTTATATTAATTATTCTAAATATTTTTATAAGTTTACTGGCTTCATGGCTCTTTGATGTTGAAAAAATAATTTACGTTCAGCCAATTATTATGATATTTCAATTAATTTTTTCTATTTTTTTATTTAACTCTAAGACAAAAATAAGATAACTTTTTACTCAATCTTATTCTTGTACATCTGAAATCTGATTGTTTAAAATATGTTCAAGTTTATTTGAATCCTATAAATAAATTATATGTTCCCTTTCACATTTAAAAATTTAAAAGCCTATTATTCTAAAGCTTTAGATATAGGATATGAATTCATTACTTGTAATGATTACTTTCTTAACAAGCCCTCTAAAGAAAAACTAACTGTTGTAAATAGAATCGATGTAGATTTGTCGGTTCCAAAAGCCGAAATGATCAGTGATATGCTTTTTTCTTTAAACATAAGAGGTACATTCTTCTTTAGACTTCACTCAAAAGAATATAATCCTGCTTCTTTTGAAAACTTAAACATAATTAAAAAAATATACAAGCAAGGGCACGAAATTGGATATCACTCGGAAATTTTGGACCTTCAAGAAATTTGTAAAATAGATGCCGAAAAAATACTTTTAAAAGATATATCTTTCTTTAAAGATTATTTCGATATCGAGATAAAGGGAGTAGCTAGCCATGGAGGTTTAACAGGTATTAATAATTTAGATTTTTGGAAAAATAGAAAAGCAAAAGATTTTAATCTTAATTATGAGGCTTACGACAAAGAACCAGATTTTAATTTATTTGATAACTCACTTTATGTATCTGATTCTGAATGGACAAGATGGAAATGCTATAAAAATGGCAAGCTTATAAAAGGCGATACAAGATCTTTTGGAGACCATTTAGAAGCTAAACCCAAGCTGATATATCTTCTTATTCACCCAGAAACTTATTATGAAAAATATCCTTATCAATGATTCCTTTAGAAAAGGTTCTAAATCAAAATCTAAGATTAATTTGAATGATATACAATCTATTATCTCCAAAGGTCTATTAATAAAAAATCAAAAAAATCTAAATTTCATAAATGGTGTAACGACCATCGACAAGCCTTTTTCAAATAGAATTATTTTCATTGAAAAAATTTCTGAATGTACAGAAAAAAAGCTTAATAGAATAAAAAGTACAAGTTTGTTTATTGTTTTACCAAATTCTTTTCTTGGTAAAATTAAACACCCTTATTTAAAAGTGGCAAATCCAAGGGAAATTTTTTCAAAAATTGTATCTAAGCTATTTCATTATGAGAGAGATTTTTGGTTAATCGAGGATGAAATTATCTCGTCAGACAAATTAGGAGAGGGAACGATAATAATGAATAACGTTTTTATTGGAAAAAATTCTACTTTAGGAAAAAACTGTACTATTCATCCAAATGTTTATATCGGTCCAAATACAATAATAGGAAACAATGTTGTAATTAGGCCTAATACCTCTTTAGGCCATAGTGGATTTGGACATATAAGAAGTAAAAGAGGCAAAAATAAAAATCTTCCTCATGTAGGTGGGCTAGTCATAGGAAATAATGTAGAAATTGGAGCTACAAATACTATTGCAGCGGGAACCATTCATCCCACTGTTATTGAAGATAATGTTGCCACTGACGATCACGTTCACATAGCTCATAATTGTTACGTTTCTAAAGGAACACAATTTACAGCAGGCGCTACCTTGGGGGGAAGCGTTACAGTAGGTAAAAACGTTTTCGTTGGATTGAATTCTACTATTAAAGACGGATTGTCTATTGGAGATGAAGCTTTTATTGGCTCAAGTTCAAATATCTTGAAAGATGTTCCCTGTAAAGCCCTTATGATTGGGAATCCTGCCAGGGTAAAGTGATGATCAATTTTACAGATTAATGTTTGATAGAAATAAATTTATTCTTCAATTTGGTAATTTAGCTGGATGGCCTTTTTTAATTGCGAAAGAACTTAGAAAAAGAGGTATACCATCTAAAAATATTATTAGGTGGTATTCAGATGTGCATGATTTGAAAAGAGATTTGCCTTTTGACGAAGTTATTTCTAAGCCTAATTCAAATATTTTTTTTAAGGCAAAAGAGATTTTAAGTTTTATATATCGTATAGCCGAAGAATGTTCAATTATTCATTATCATGGAACCAATATTTTATTTAGAGAAACTCACCATCTTTTTGAAGGACCTTTATTTAGAAAATCAAAAATTCCAATGATTATTACTTTTGGGGGAGGAGATGCAAGATTTTACAAAATTTCTAATCAACTTAATCAATACTTCTATAGAAATAATAACTTTTTTCATGATTTAAGAATAAAAATGAGATATAAATCTTGGTCAAAAAACATCAAATTTTGCGCAACTTCAGAAGAAATGTTTCCTCATGCAGAGCCTTATTTTGATAAAGTCTATATTTTTAGGCAACCAATCGATTTAAATAGAATTGAAGCCTCTATTCCTAATAATGAGATAGAAAAACCTATCATTCTTCACACACCAACAGAACCTTTAATAAAGGGAACAAAGCATGTTATCAAGGCAATAGAAAATCTAAAAAAGAGAGGTTTAAATTTTGAATTTAGGATAAAGCGAAAAATGACCCAAAAAGAAACACAGGAAGAAATTTCAAAATGCGACATTTATATTGATGAACTTTTAGGAGGGGGTTACGGTGTATCGGCAATTGAGAGTATGGCATTCGGAAAACCTACAATCTCTTGGATTATGGAATCACTTAAAGAAACATCTCCTAAAGATCTTCCAATAGTTGTAGCAAATCCAAATTCTTTAGAACATAAATTGACTGAACTCATTCTTGATGCAAATAAGAGAAGAGAGATTGGAAAATTAAGTAGAAATTATGTCGAAAAGCATCATTGCATTAAAAAAGTATCTTCAGATTTAATAAAGATGTATGAAGAGATATCTTAAAATATTTATTAAAAATTAATTACGTTTAACGTTTATGCCATTAAGTCTTTTTAATTACTTAGTTTTATTTTTAATCTTCATACCAATTTTTTTTGGATATGATTTTCAGGAAGCTGCTTTTGTTACAGACATAAATATTCTTGTATCTGAAAGAGTTCTTTCTTTTCCATCTTTCCCAGTTGGGATCGGAATTGTTCTAGTTGGTTTTTTTCTAACTCTTAAAGAAAGAAACCTTATACAGTTTGTAACACTTAATTTATTTTTTGGGCTTTTATCAATACTAATTTTTTTCTACACCGAAAACATCAGACATTTTGCTTACAACATTTCTATTTTAGTAGGGTCCAGCGCCTATTTCTTAGGTAAGTATTATGGAGACAGATTTAGCAAGGAAACTCTTCTATTTTCTTTAGGAATTGTTTTGAACACGATAATTTATTTTAAGTTAGTAACCGATATATTTTTTCATGAAAGTTTTTTTTCTGATTATTTTTTATCTGAAGGATTTGTTATTTATAATTTATATGACTATTTTCCTATCATCTATTTAGTTACCGCGGCTATTTCGATATTATTATTTAGAGTAAATTTCTATCTCTCATTTATATCTTTTCTTGCTTCCTTCGTAGTTTTATTTTCTTTTAGTCGTTTCTATATTTTTGCAGTTTTTCTTTTATATTTCTTTTCAATTTTACGGATACATAAGGTGAAGCCTTTTCAAACTCTTACCATATCAATCTTATTTGTAATAATTTTGACAGGAATTTTTCCATTTTTTGCTGAAATATTTAATCCTGATCCATCTCTAAGTTTGAGGGTTTTTCATTGGCAGAACTTTTTTGTATCTACAGACTTAGTTGGACTTTTTTTCCCTTTTATAAATGATTATAGATCAGGGATAAGTTCTGGAACCTTTCATAATGAATTTCTAGATCCGTATTCTTATTTTGGTATATTTTATTTTGCTCTGATAGTTATTGTTGTAATTAAAATTAATAACTTAGAAATAAATACAAGAATTGCATTAATTCCTTTCTTTGTAGTTTTAATATTTGGGATGCTAATTCAAAATAATTTTTCTCAACCTTATAATGCCTTATTAGTATTTTTCCTGTTAGGTATCTTTTCAGAGCAAAACACCATCTATTCTCAAAAGAGTTCAACGAATTTTCAAAAAAATGTCATTTAAAGAAAAGGTTTACAGAAAGCTTTCTCCTAAGCTTCAAGATTTTGCATTAACAATTGCTGGTTTAGAAATAAATAAAACTAGATATTCAAAAACTTTTTTTAAATATCTCAAAGATTTTCAGTCTTCTTATAGATTTAGCAGAAAAGAAACATTAGATTTAAATGAACAGAGGTTTCAAGAGTTATTAAGAAACATCAAGGAAAATAAAAATAGTCTTTTAAGATTTAATTTCTTATATGGCAATATTGAGGCTTTTAAATCATTAAAAGATTTAGATTCATTTAAATTAACATCTAAGGACTCTCTTAAAGAAGCATTGAAGAAGTTCCCATTTGAAAAAAATGAATACTTAAAAAATAAGATAATTAAAACTAGCGGAACTACAGGCTCAGGCTTAATTTTTCCTATTCCATTAGATTTTGAATCTAGACAGTGGGCTTTGTGGTGGAGATTTCGACTATCTCATGGGATAAAGTTTAATCAATTATGCGGTTATTTTGGTGGGCGAAATATTGTCAATCCCAATGAAAAAAAAGATTTTACAGAATAAATAAATCATCTAATCAAGTAATGTTTAGTGCATACCACCTAAATTCAGAAAATTTAGAAAACTATATTAATGGAATTAAATCTCATAACATTAAATGGCTTCATGGATATCCTTCGATTTTAAGTGATTTAGCTTTCTTGATAGAAAAAAGTAATTTTCAAGACAAGCTTGATATTGAAATTATTTCTACAGGAGCTGAGTCTTTGTTGGTCTATCAGAAAGAGATATTGGAAAGGGTCTTTAAATGTAGAATAATCGAACATTACGGTTTAGCAGAGGGTACGGCAAATTTTTCAATAGATAAAGATGATAATCTAGTCGTTGATGAAGATTATTCCCATGTAAAATTCGTCAAAAATTCCTATTCAAATGACTACAAAATTGTTGGAACTTCCTTAGATAATTTTTTGCTTCCTATGCTTAATTATGATTCTGGTGATACATGTTCTGTAATCGAAACAAAAAAAGATTCTTGGAGAAAAGTTTCAGGCATAGACGGCAGAGTTGAAGATTACTTGATTCTTAAAGATGGTACTCGAGTAGGAAGACTTGATCATTTATTCAAGGATTTAACTTTTATAAACCAAGCTCAAATTATTCAAACTAAGATCGGCACATGTCATGTTAATTTAGTGGTAGATAAAGAAGTATGTGATAATTATGAGAGTTTGATTAGAAGATCTTTTTCAGAAAGAATGGGAAATAAAATCTCAATAGAAATAAATATAGTACCATCTATAAAAAAACTGCTTCTGGTAAATTAAGGTTTGTTCTCAATGAAGTTATAGACAATAAATCATGAAACAAATTGTACAAAATCTATCTTCACGAGAAATTCAGTTAGTTGATGTTCCTGTTCCTAGTTTTTGTTCAGGTGAAATTTTAATTGAGTCCTCAATGAGCTTAATATCCAAAGGCACTGAACAAATGCTTGTTGACTTTGGTAAAAGTAACTGGATAAGAAGAGTTAAGCAGCAGCCTGATAAAGTAATAGAAGTTTTAGATAAAATAAAAACAGACGGGTTTTTCCAAGCTTATGATGCTGTCAAATCAAGATTAGAACAACCTCTTATTCTGGGTTATAGCAATGTAGGAAAAGTATTAGAGAGCGATGACCCTTCTTTTAATAAAGGTGACAGGGTTGTTTCCAATGGACCTCATGCTGAAATAATAAGTTCACCAATTAATTTATGCGCAAAGGTACCTGATAACGTGGATGATGAATCTGCGGCCTTTACTATAGTAGGGTCTATTGCACTTCAGGGTGTAAGACTTGCGAACCCGACCATTGGAGAGACTTTTATAGTTTATGGATTGGGTTTGATTGGACTGATTACCACACAAATATTGCAAGCAAATGGATGTAAGGTCATAGGAATAGACCTAGATCAAGAAAAGTGTAATCTTGCAAAGTCCTATGGTGCTGAAGTTATTAACTTATCGGATAAAGCTGATTTTGTTCAGAACATAAATGATCTAACAAAAGGTATTGGAGCAGATGGGTCAATAATTACTACTAATACAAGTGATAATTCCCCTGTTTCTTTATCCGCCAAAGCATGCAGAAAAAAAGGAAGAATTATTCTAATAGGTACGTCAGGACTTGAACTAAATAGACAGGATTTTTATGAAAAAGAAATTTCTTTTCAAGTTTCTTGTTCTTACGGTCCTGGTAGATACGATGAATCTTTTGAAAGAGATGGGATCGATTATCCAGTTGGCTTTGTAAGATGGACTGAAAATAGAAATTTTCAAGCTTTTCTCGATCTGATTTCATCGGGCGCAATTAATCTTAAACCTCTTATTTCTAATACTTTTGATATAACTAGTTCTCTGGAAGCCTATAAAGCCATAGATGATAGTTCTTCTTTAGGCGTGATTATTGATTACGACTCTTCAAATTTAGTTGCTCAGAAGAGAACAATAGATTTAGGCGAAACTTTAGAATTTGAGAAAGATAAAGTCATTCTAGGAGTATTGGGAGCTGGAAACTATGGTTCAAGAGTTCTCATTCCTGCTTTTAAAAAAGCTGGAGCATTAAATTCAACTTTAGTTACTTCAAAAGGAATAAGTGCAACATTTTCAGGAAAAAAGAATAATTTCTCTAAGGCAAGTACTTCAATAGATGAAATTTTAAATGATGAGAAAATTAATACTGTTGCAGTAGTAACTCGCCATAATCAACATGCTGATCAAGTTATAAAGCTATTAAACGCAGATAAAAATATTTTTGTTGAAAAACCTCTAGCGATTAATTTGGAAGATTTAAACTCAATTGAAGAAATTTATTTAACAAAAAAAAATCTAAAACTTATGGTCGGCTTCAATAGAAGATTTGCACCTTTAGTGAGGAAGTTGAAAAAATTGATTGAAAATACAAAAAGTCCAAAATCCTTTATTTATACGATCAATGCTGGCCATGTCCCAAAAAATCATTGGACACAAGATATGGAAATCGGCGGAGGAAGGTTGATAGGAGAAGCTTGTCATATGATAGATTTAATGAGATTTTTAGCAGGAGATAAAATTATCGACTTCAAAATTCAAAACTCTCAATTACCATCAGCACCTAATAATCAAGATAACTTCATAATTACAATGAAGTTTGCAAATAACTCTATTTGTTCCATTAATTATTTTTCGACTGGCGGAAAGAAGTTTCCTAAAGAGAGAATCGAGGTATTTTATGATAATTCTGCTTTAAGGCTTGATAATTTTAGATCTCTAAAAGGCTTCAACATAAGGGGCTTTAAGTTCGCCAAAAGTTTCTTTCAAGATAAAGGAAATCAAAATTGCGTCAATGCCTTTGTTCAAAGTATTCAAGAAGGAAAAAGATCTCCCATAAGTTTTGAAGAAATAATGGAAGTTTCAAGAATCTCAATTGAAATTTCTAAAAATATGATAAGTCGCAATTGAAAATACTCTTATATTTTAATACTTTACGTTTTTTGAGATTTTCCCAAATTATATTTTTAATTATCAACAGGCTTTATAGACCCAACCACAAAGAAGTAAAACTAACTCCAAAGAATAGAAAACAAATTCACAGGTTTCTTACCCCCTGTAAAAAAAGAACTTTAAAAGAGAGTAATTTTTTTTTTAATTATTTTAAAAAAGATGGCCCTTTAGAGGATATTGATTGGCACAATAAAAGTTTCAATAAATTAGAAATTTATAATCTTCATTATTTTAATGAAATTTTTACTGGAAATAATGGCCTATCTTCTAACTCTGTCTTGAATCTCATTGATGATTGGATAGATAAAAACCAAGAAGTTAAATTAGTTGGATGGGATCCATATCCCACATCATTAAGAATTGTAAATTGGATTAAATGGGATTTACTAAATAATAAATTTTTAGAATATCAGAAGATAAGCTTGTTTAATCAAGGTCTTTATTTAGAAAAAACTCTTGAAAAGCATCTCCGTGGCAATCATTTATTTGCCAATGCTAAAGCTCTTATTTTTTTAGGCTTTTATTTTGAAGGTAAAGATTCTGATAGGTTCAGAAAAAAGGGCCTTTCTATCCTTCATGAACAAATTGAAGAACAGATTCTTTCTGATGGAGGTCATTTTGAGCTTTCCCCAATGTACCACCTAATAATTCTTGAAGACCTGTTGGATTTATTTAATTTATTTCGCTCATTTGAATTTAAGAAAGATTCATTAATTAAAGAAATTACAAAAATTATTTTGCTAATGGCTGATTGGATAAACTATATGAATTTTGAAAAAGAAGTATTACCTTGTTTTAATGATTCAGCTTCTAATATAGCGCCTACTATCTCTTCTTTATTCGATTATCTTTCAGATTTAAATATAGGATTTGAGTTAATCAAAAATAGAAAAGATTATTTTGTATTTTTAGAACAATCTGGATATGTGGTCTCGAAAAAATCTAATTTTAAAATGATATTGGATGTTGGTAGCATTGGCCCGGATAATATTCCAGCTCATAGTCATGCAGACACACTTTCTTTCGAATTAGCTTTTGACGGAGAGAGAGTTCTTGTGAATAGCGGAACATCTACATATGAAGTATCTCAAAGAAGAACTTTTGAAAGATCGACAAAAGCTCATAATACTCTTGAAATCAATGAGCAAAATTCATCAGAAGTTTGGTCTTCTTTTAGAGCGGGAAAAAGAGCAAAAATTTTTGATCTTAAAATTAAAAGAAAATCAGACGAAACAAACGTTTCATGTTCTCATGACGGGTATTCGAGATACAAAAAAAACTTAATCCATACAAGAAATTGGATTTTAAGGGATGATTCCTTAAAAATTGAAGATTATATAAATCTTGAAACAAAAAAAGCGGTTTCAAGATTTATTTTTGATTCAAAAACAACAATCAATATTGTGAATAAAAATTTATTTGAAATCTGCTTACAAGGTTCAAAAAAAATTTACTTTGAAATTATTAACGGAAAGCCCAGCTTAGTCCCTTGGAAGCATACAACAAATTTTGGTCTCACCTCAGATACTGTTTGCTTACAAGTAGAATTAGAAAATAATTCTTCAATTATAAAAATAAAAAAGTGAAGGTAATTTTATTAAATTCTTTTCCTTTTCCGCATGGAAAGGCAACTGCAAATCGTCTAATCATTTTTGCTAAAGAATTACTTAAAATTCAATCTTTCAAAGAGGTCTCTATAATAGGAGTAGATGAAGAATTTAGTCAAAATGTTATTGAATCTATAAAATTTGTAAATATAAAGCATAAAAAAAATGAAAAGTTTTTTTTCTTACGCGCTCTTAATGAAATTTTTCTATCTTTAAAGTTATGGAATAGAATCCTTAAAGAAAAACCTGATGTTTTACTTATAAGTATTCCATCTTTTTTTTTGATTTTTCCTTTAATTTTTTTATCAAAAAATTTTTATTTAATAATTGATGTTAGAGATGTTGTATGGAAATATTTAAAAGGAAGTTTTTATAAGAGATTCGCAAGTATTTTTTTAAAAAGTCTATTTAGTTTATCTTTAAAAAAAAGTAATTTGGTATCTGTTACCAATCAGAAAGAATTCGATTTGATTTCGAACTCTTTTGCTATCAAGCCTTTGGTTGTTAATAATGGGATATCTTATGAAGATTTTGATTTGCTATCAAAAATACCTTTAAAGGAAATTAATAAACCAAATATTATCTCTTATATAGGGAATATTGGTTTGGCCCAAGATTTAGATTTCTTTCTCCACAGTATTTCAACTTATTCAAATGTAGAGATTAATTTTATAGGTGATGGAAATCAGCTAAAAGAATTAAAAAGAATTTCGAAAAAATACAAAGATACCAGAGTAAATTTTTTAGGTTTTGTATCTAAATCAGAATTAAAAAACTATTTTTCAAAATCTGATATTTTATTTGCAAGTATTGGAGAAAACTTTGATTCAGCAGTACCAACAAAGATTTTTGAATATATAGCGTCTGGAAGATTAGTTTTGCTTGGCCTACCACATGGTCCTGCTAGAGAAATTTTTGAAAAATTTTTAGGAGTTGAAATGTTTTATCCTCGAGATAGAGATTCGTTTAATCAAGCTTTTAAAAAATTAATTGAAAAAAAATTAAATGAAAAAATGAGGCTGCATAACTTAAATATATTAAAATCAGATTTTATAAGAGAAATAAGTGCTAAAAAGCTTGTCGAACACATTGTTAAAGACTATCAAAAGTAGATTATGAAAGTTATCTTGCTTGAATTGAATGAAATCAATTTTGATTTTGTAAAAAAATATTTGAAATCTGGAGAGGAACTTCCTGCTTTTTCTAGCGTCCTGAATAAAAAAATCTATAAAACCTCATCCGAAAATGAATATGAACATCTAGAACCTTGGATTCAATGGGTCTCAGCACATACTGGAAAAAAATTTAGTGAGCACAAAATATTTAGGCTAGGAGACATCGTAAATTCTAATGAATTACAAATTTACGAAAAATTAGAACAACATGGCTTTAGTGTTGGTGCGATAAGCCCGATGAATACAAAGAATAACTTGAAGAACCCTGCATATTTCATTCCTGACCCATGGACAAAAACAAAATCAGATAATTCTTTTCTTAGTAAGATTATTTCATCTTCTGTGTCTGATATAGTAAATGAAAATGCTAATTCAAAAATCTCAATAAAATCTTTTTTTGGCTTAATTATCTCTTTTTTGATTTTAGTTAGGCCAAAAAACTTCATGAATTTTATCTTTTATGCTTTTTCTGCTTTCAGAAAACCATGGAGAAAAGCTCTTTTTTTAGATAAGTTATTGCATGAATTCCATTTAAGCCTATTTAAATCAAAGAGTCCTAATTTTTCTTCATTATTTCTCAATGCAGGAGCCCATATACAGCATCATTATTTCTTTAATTCTTCTCAAGTTGAATCCGAATTAAAAAATCCTACATGGTATGTTGGAAATAGAGAAGATCCAGTGCTGGAGATGTTAAAAGTTTACGATGAGATTATTGGCGAACTTTTAGAGCAAGACGTTTCTTTGATAATAGCTACTGGGTTGTCTCAAATTCCTTACAAAAAAAAGAAATTTTATTATCGATTAAAGAATCACAGAAAATTTCTTGAAACTTTAGGTATAAATTATCTTGAAGTACAACCTAGAATGAGTAGAGATTTTCTTGTTAAATTCAAATCTGAAGATTCAGCTTTTGATGCCTTTAAAATTCTTAGCAGTCTAGAAGATGATAATGGAACAAAATTTTTTGATTCAATTGATAACAGAGGCAAGGAGCTATTTATTTTACTAACTTATCCAGAAGAAATAACAGAAAAAACATTTTTTTTAAATTCAAATTTCAGAATATCAGCTAAAGAAAATGTCTCATTTGTAGCAATTAAAAACGGGGAGCATAATGAGAGAGGATTTCTGTTTTTATCTGACGATATAAAAATTAACTATGATAAAGATGGTAAACACGTTGCCCACATATTCAACTTAATTCTTAATTTATTTGGTATAAAAAATCCTTAGTTTTAATTATGTTAAATATTCTTAGAAGGGTTTTAAAAAAAAATAAAGATTCTTATTTGATAACTTCAATTAAAGATTTAAGTTATGTAAAAGATTGCCTGAAAAGTGAAAATATATTTTGTATTGATACAGAATTTGATTGGAGAACAACTTATTTTCCAAAACTATCAACTCTACAGCTTGGATTTTCAAAAAAAATTTTTATTTTTGATTGTTTATCTTTTAATCCATCAGAGTTTTTAAAAAGATATATGGAGGATTCGTCTCACTTAAAAATCCTTCATTCTGTAAGAAGCGATGCAACTGTAATTAAAAATTGTTTAGGATTAAAAATAAATAATGTATTTGATATTCAAATAGCAGAAAAAGAAATCTCTGAAGAGGGAATTAAAAATTATGCATCGATAGTTGGTGATTATTTCTCAGTAAATTTAGATAAAGATCAAACAAATTCTAATTGGTTGAAACGCCCATTGACTTCTGAGCAACTAAAATATGCCTATGAGGATGTTGATTTCTTAATTGAAATTTACCTAATCCAGAGAAAAATTTTATCTAAAAAAAATATCCTAAAAAAAATATTTCATTTATCCCAAGAAGAAGCTGATATAGGTAATGAAGATTTAATAATTACTAGATTTAATAAAAGAAAAAATAAAATGAAAAAAGAAGAGAAAGAGGTATTTTTATGGAGGGAAAACCTTGCAATTCAGAGAAATGTTCCTCCTAACTATATTATTAAAGAAAATAAGATTTCTTATCTTTGCAAGCTTTCTCCGAATGACAAAGACCTGAAAAAGAAGATAATAAAAATTACTGGAGATTCACATCTATCTGATGAATTTATAGAAAAGTTTTGCCCAAAATGATATTTGTCTTTTTATACCTTCTTATAAACATAGTTTTGGCATTTATTGTTTCATTATTTTTCAAAAATAAATTTCTAAAAATGATGTCCTTTTTCTCTATTCTTACTTTACTATCAACCTTTTGGTTTAAAACTCCAGGAAATTCAGATTTAGCTCCCATCCTATCAATTCTTTTTTTAGAATCTACTGTTATTCAGGAAAGTGGATACATGAGGCTCATCAGGCCTTTATCGGCTTTGCTACTATTTTCTGTCCTAATAAGTTTTCTTGTTTGGTTCTTTGGGATTAAAAGGAAATAGTTTTAAGTTTCATTTCAGGTAATTCTACTAAGCCTACTTTATTTTTACCTTTCATATGTCCTGCACACTCACCTGGATTAAAAATAGTGGTATTTTTTAATTTTTCGAGTCTAAATCTATGAGTGTGACCATGCAAAATAAGATCACTTGAAGATAGGATCTGATCATCGATGATATCTGGATGATGTAAAACAGTTATTTTTTTTGTTTCTAAATTGAAAAAAAATGGTTCGTTGAATATCTTGCAATCAAATTCTTTTGCTGCTTTTTCTAGAAATTCTTTCTCGTCAATATCATTGTTTCCAAGAACTGCTATTAAAGGGCAATTAAGGGCTTTAAATGCTAAAAGCGATTTAGGTAAAGAAATGTCGCCTGTATGGAATACAAGATCTGTTCTATTTTTATTGAAAATAGAACAGATCTCGCTGATGTTCTTGAGATTATTATGCGTATCTCCTGTTACGCCCAAAATCAAAATTAGACTTTTTCTAGAATGTGTATACCACAAGCAGTTCCAAGACCAATTACATGTGTCATTCCCAGTCTTGCACCTTCTACTTGTCGTTCTCCAGCTTCGCCTCTTAGATGAGTACAAACTTCATATATGTTAGCTATTCCAGTTGCCCCCAAAGGATGACCTTTTGAAAGAAGGCCTCCAGAAACATTTACAGGAACTTTTCCTCCAAGCTCTACATGACCTTCATCAATCATCTTTCCTGCTTCACCATCTTTGCAAAGTCCTAAGTTTTCATAATGAAGCATTTCAGCAGTTGCAAAACAGTCATGTAGTTCAACGAGGTTAATATCTTCTGGCCCAACACCAGCCATTTCATAAGCTTGTTCAGCAGCCAATCTAGTACAAGCATTAACATCTGGCATGACCAAATCTCTATCAGTATAAGGATCACTTGCCAAAGCTGAAGCTCTTACTTTTACTGCTCGACCCATACCTAATTCTTTTGCTTTCTTTTCTGAAACAAGGACTGCAGCAGCAGATCCATCAACATTTACTGAACACATAAGCTTTGTATTTGGGTAGGAAATCATTTCAGCATTCATCACAACATCCAATGGAGTTTCTATCTGATACATAGCTTTTGGATTCATTGTTGAGTGGTGATGATTTTTTACAGAAATCTTCGCAAATTGTTCGAAGGTTGTTCCATGATCTTTTGAATGTTCCATTCCTGCTTCTGCAA
>MDTE01073358.1_pt1 | contig 27470 bp, 21 predicted proteins | sample 811231 | NCBI WGS metagenome assembly MDTE01 (sample SAMN05326651, study PRJNA326480) | marine metagenome | isolation source: seawater | place: Indian Ocean: Red Sea | collected 2010
AGGGCGGAGGCACGTTGGGCTTTGGGCTTTGGGCTTTGGGCTTTGGGCTTTGGGCTTTGGGCTTTGGGCTTTGGGCTTTGGGGGTGGATTCTACACGCCGGCCAGCCCGTGGTACTCTAGCGGCGTGCGACGGGACGCCCCTGTCATCCTCCCTCTCCGACTCTCTCTCGCGGTCGTTCTCTCGCTCTCGCTGACCGTTGGCGCTGCTCCGCTGTTGGCCAACGACGACCTCGTTCTTCCCGACCCGACCTATCCGGACGCCGTGGCCGCAATGCGGGCGGGCAACCCGGCGGGCGCCCTCGAACAGCTCGACGACGTAGTCGGCGTCGGGACGCCAGCGCTCGAGGCCCTGGTCCTTCGGGCCACGTTGCTCGACCAGCTCGGACGACCCGCGGCCGAAGACGCCTGGAACGCGGTGATCGAGCGCGAGGTCTGGATGCGGACCTTCGCCCGACGCGCCCTGGTCACGGGCCGCACGAGCAGAGGCGACCTGTCGGGAGCCCGCACCCTCCTCACCGACCTGGAACGCTCGGACGCGACCCGCCATATCGATCTCGCGATGGACCTTGCGGCCGCCGCGACCCGGGGCGGCGATCCGTCGATGGCTGCCGACCTGTATCGCTCGGTCCTCCGGCGCCGCGGCCGGGGCGTCACCGCGGACCGCGCCCGGCTGGGCCTCGCGGGCGCCCAGGAGGACAGCGGCGCTCACGACGCGGCCCTGACGACGCTCAGAGAGACCCAGCTCGAACACCGAACCGGGCCGGGATATGCCGACGCCGTCGCGGCCGAATCTCGGCTCCTCCAGGCGAACGGAGAGGCGGCGCGGCCATTCACCGCCGAACAGTACCGAACCCTGGTGCGCCGGCTGCGCGGCTACTCCCGCTACACCGAAGCAGCCGCCCTCATCGAGGGGTGGCGCGGGGTCGCGCCCGACGCGGCCGAGCGGATCGACGCCGAGCTCGTGGGCGTGCTCTATGACAGCCGCGCCAACGAGGACGCCGTGGCGCTCTGCCTCGCCTTCGCCGAGCGCTATCCGGCAAGCGCGCACCTCCCCGAAGTGCGACTGACCGAGTTTCGGCTGGCGGTGCGCATGGGCGACACCGCAAAGGCCAGAGCGCTCGGACAGGCGCTGTGGCGCGGCGAGATCAGCGGCTCGACGGCATCCGACCAGTTCGCCGCCGGCGAGCTGCTGGCCGCCTATCTCGTGGCCGTCGGGGAAGTCGATGAGGCGCTGGGCCTGTATCGAGAACTCTTCCAGGGCGCGGAGGGCGGAAACGCTCAGCGGCGGATGCTGTGGAAGGCTGGCGTCGCCGCGCTACGCGCGGGCAATGTCGATCGCGCCCTGACCAATCTCCGGGCGCTCAATCGCCGTAATCCGACCGGAGACCTACAGCCGGCCGGCATCTACTGGCAGGCGGTCGCCGAGCTCACGGCGGGTGACAACCCCGCCGGGGCACGACGGGCTCTCGGCGGGCTCGTGCAGACCAGCCCCCATCACTACTACGGGCTACAGGCTGCCGCCAGACTGCGGGGGCTCGGCGTCGCGCCACCATCACCCGCGCCGCGCGCGTTCCCGACGCTGACGCTCGAGGCCACCACTCGCGGGCGAGCCGAGTTCAAGGCCGCGATGACTCTGGCGCGCGCAGGACTGCCCAACGACGCGGCCTGGTATCTGAGGCGGCTCCTGGAAGGGACCCGTGACCGGGCGCTGGCGCTACTGGCCACCCGGGCGTCAGCTGAGGGCCAGGCGTGGGAGGCGGTGCCCCGACTCCTCGTGACCCACTTCGCCGGCTATCTGCAGCGAGGGGCCGACGGGCTGCCGGCCGATTTCTATGAACTGGTCTATCCCCGCCCCTACGACAACGCCGTCACGCCCGCGGCGTCGGGACGGGATATCGATCCCGGCTTCATGTTCTCGCTCATGCGCCAGGAATCGCGGTTCGACGCCGACGCCCGGTCATTCGTCGGTGCGCTGGGGCTCTTCCAGATCATGCCCTACACCGCCACCGAGCTTGGCCCACGGTCGGGGCTCGACCAGCTGTCGTCGACCGACCTGGAGGACGAGGCCACACTGCTCCGTCCCGAGGTCAACGCCGCCATCGCCGCGACGCTCGCCGGTGACCTGCTGGAGATGTTCGGCGGCCAGCTGGCGCCCGTCATCGCCTCCTACAACGCGGGCGAGGATCGAGTCGCCATCTGGTGGGCATCGGCGCGAGAGCTGAGCGAAGACATCTTCGTCGACACCATCCCCTACAGCGAAACCCGACGCTTCGTACGTGAAGTGCTGGCCAACGTCGCCGGGTATCGCCGGGTGTACGGCGCTAGCCAGTAGAGACGGCGAAGCCCATCTACCCCAGCCCCATCGGATCCTCGTCGGCGGACGGACCGTAGATCGACGGCACCGCCACATCGTTCAGACGCAGATACACGCCGAGCTGGGCCCGGTGGTGGATCACATGATTCATCACGAAGCTTCGCAGCACCGCGACCTTGGGCAAGGTCAGCAAGGTGTTGCCGTCTGGCAGCAAGGACTAGGGCTGCATCAGCGCCTCGTCGCTCGCGCCGGCAATCGCGGCCCGCGCCTCAGCCACATGCCCGTCAAAGGTCGTGAGCAACTCGTCCACGCTCGCGAGCACCGGCGGCGACGGCATCGGTTCGCCCCCGGGCGCCGTGTCCAGGCTGTCCTGGGCAATAGTCAGGTTGGTCCAGGCAAGCAGATTGGCCAGATGACCCGCGAGCCCGATCCTGGTGGCGGACTTGTCGTGAGGTGTCCACTCGAACTTGTCAGAAGGCACCCGCTCGAGCGTGCGTCGTGCGCCGGCCATCTCCTGGTCGAACTCCGGTAGCAATACGTCGCTGATCGCCATGTACTTCTCCTTGGTCGATGGGGAAATGCGTGTGGTCAGAACCCGACGGCCGCGCTCGTCCGGCGGCGGTCCTCAGCGCCCTCGAGCTGGTCGTTCTCCGCGTCGTAGAAGATCGCCGACACAGCACCTTGGACGCGAGTCTCGACCATCTGGTGCCCGCGGGCTCGAAGGATGGCCAGCGTGTCGGGCGACACCCCCCACCGCTCGTAGCGAGTCTGGTCCGGCAGCCACTGATGATGCAGACGTGGCGCATCGACCGCCTCCTGGATGTTCATCCCGAAGTCGATGACGTTGACGAGCGTCAGCAGCACCGTGTTGATGATCGTGCGTCCACCGGGGGAGCCCGTCACCATCAGGAGTTCGCCGTCGCGGGCGACGATGGTAGGGGTCATGCTCGACAGCATCCGCTTCCCCGGCTCCGCGAGATTCGGCCCGGTGCCGATGAGACCGCTGTCCGTCGTCATGCCGGGAGCGGGATTGAAATCGCCCATCTCGTTGTTCAACAGGAAGCCGGCGCCGGGCACCGTGATCTTGGAGCCATACCCCTGCTCGAGCGTATAGGTCAGCGAGACGGCGTTCCGGTCGGCGTCGACGGTCGAGAGGTGGGTGGTCTCGTCACCCTCGGTCGGCCACTCGAAGCTGGACGGGGATGAGACCGAGGCACGTTCGAGGTCGATCGTCTCGCGAAGCGTCTCGGCGTACTCCTTCGAGATCAACTGGTCGATCGGTATGTCGGCGTTGAACGCCGGGTCGCCAAGATGCTGGGCCCGATCCGCATACGCCCGCCGCATCGCCTCGATCAGCAGGTGGGTCGTCGCCGCCGAGCCGGCGCCAAGGCGGGCGAGGTCGTAGCCTTCGAGAATGTTGAGCATCTCGATGAGGGCGGTCCCGCCTGAACTGATGGGAGGCATCGAGAGAATCTCGTGGCCACGATACGCGCCTCTGATGGGAGCGCGTCGTATCGCGCGATAGGCCGCCAGATCAGCCTGCGTGATGAGCCCCCCATTGGCGGCCATCTCCTGCGCGATCAGCTCGGCCGTCACGCCCTCATAGAAGCCGGGGGGGCCCTGCTCCGCGATCCGCGTCAGCGTGTCGGCAAGTTCCGACTGTCTCAACGTGTCGCCCGCCCGATACGGCTTCCCGGCATTCGAGAACTGCGCCACCGAAACCGGGTAGTCGGCCATCCGTGGCAACACCCCGGCCAACGACCGGGCCAGCGGGTCGGACACGTCGAAGCCGTCACGGGCCAGCGCGATCGCCGGCGCGAGGAGCCGTTCCCACGGCAGGGTCCCGTGGTCCGACCAGGCCAGGTGCAGGCCGGCGACCGTTCCGGGCACGCCAACCGCCACGTGCGAGTTGTGATGGAGCCCCCGATCGTACTCGCCACCCGCCATGAACATCGTCGGATAGGAGCGCGAGGGCGCGACTTCGCGGAAGTCGTATGCGACCGGCTCGCCCGTCGCCGGGCGATACACCAGGAAACCACCCCCACCGATGTTTCCGGCGGTCGGGTAGGTGACGGCGAGGGCGAACGCGGTGGCCACGGCCGCGTCGATGGCATTGCCACCCTCCCGCATGACGGCCGCGCCCACCTCCGAGGCCAGTTGATCCTGGGAGACCACCATCGCCTGCCGGGCGCGGATCGGCTGGCTGCTCCCTCTCAGCACGCTCGGCGTCAACACGAGCAGGGCGCCAGCCAACGCCGCGACCGACCGCAGTGACAGGTTCCGACCGAACAGCGCAGTCATCGGTCCATGATGGCTCTCGAATCGAGCTGGCGCAAGCACCGTTCGCCGCCCGGAACTTGCTACACTTCCCGCCAGAGGTCCCTATGTCAGAACGTCTGATTCTCACGCTCTCCGCGGCAGCGACGCTGCTCGCCGGATCACCCGTCTCGGCCCAGACGCGAGGGCTCGTGCCCAGTGACTACTACCGGGAGGTGGGAGTCGGAGAGGTTGCCATTTCGCCTGACGGCGCGCTGGTGGCCTACACAGTCACCACGATCGACGAGGCGGAGAACCGGCGGCACCGGGAGATCTGGCTCCAGGAGTTGCGAGGCGGAAGACCCGAGGGCGACGCCTTTCGCTTCACCGATCCGACCCAGGAAGCGAGCGCGCCGCGCTGGTCACCGGATAGTCGGCTCTTGAGCTTTCAGTCCCGTCGCGGAGACGACGCGACACCCGAGACCACCTGGTTCGCGAGGGTAACGTTCCCCGGCGGCGAGGCCTACCAGATCGATGGCGTGCGGGGCGCTCCCGTCTGGTCACCCGACGGCGCCTGGATCGCATACGTCGCACGCCCCGAGGCTGAGGACGAACCGGGCAAACGGGAAGGCTGGATCGCACCCGACGCCGTGACCGGCACGCTGGACGCCGACCGCTTCGACGGCCGGGTGATCACCTCGACCCGCTACAGGCGGGACGGCACCTTGAGCTTCCTGCCGCACTACCAGACACAGCCGAAGCGGCAGCTGTTCATCGTCCCGGCCGGCGGCGGCGAGGCGGTGCAGCGAACCGACCTGCCGTTCAGCGTGGGCGGTCCCGTGTGGTCAGCCGACAGCGAGCGGATCTACTTCACGGGTGACGAGGACGAGGACAACGAGTTGAACTTCGCCGCTACGTCCGATATCTACCTCGTCGGACGAGAAGACGGCGAACCGGAGGCTTTGACCTCCAACCCGGGCAGCGAAACCGCCCCCGCGATCTCACCCGATGGGACGACGCTGGCGTTCCTCCAATCTCGAGGCCGGGGAGAGCCCACCGACATCAGGGTCGTGGACCTGGCGACCGACGGCAGTTTCCGTGGACTGCCACGCAACTTGACCTCGGACTGGGAGTACATTCCGGGCGCACCGAGCTGGACGTCCACCGGCGAGGCGGTCCGCTTCGTGGCTGGGGTCTCCGGCAACAGCCATGTCTACGAGCTCTCGATCTCGGGGGATCTGATCCGACAGGTGACCGATGGTGACAGGCAGGTACGCTCGCTCAGCGCCACCAGCGATGACCTGGTCATGGCCTATACCGTAACCGATGCGATCTCGCCGGCCGAGGTCTACGTGAACCGGGGCGACGGCACGCTGCAGCAACGAATCACGAGCTTCAACGACAACTGGCTGAACGAGGTGTCCTTGCAGCCGGCCGAGCGTCTCACGTGGACGGTCGAGGACGGGACCGACATCGAAGGCTGGGTCATCCGTCCGGTCGACTACGTCGAAGGCCGGTCCTACCCGATGGTGGTGAAGATTCACGGTGGACCGTATGGCGCCTACGGGAACACCTTCTTCAGGACGTTCCACGTGCTCTCGAATGCCGGGTTCTTCGTGCTCTACGTGAACCCGCGTGGATCGACCGGCTACGGTCACGACTTCATGTATGCGGCCACGCCCGGATGGGGTGAGATTGACTCGGAGGACTTCGTGACCGGCGTCGATGCCGCGCTGGCCGCCTACGCCGACATCGATCCCGAACGGATCGGCGTCTCCGGTGGCAGCTACGGCGGGTTCATGACCAACTGGCTGACCGCCACCACCGACCGCTTCGCGGCCGCCGTCACCAGCCGCTCGATCGCCGACTGGACCAGTCTCTATGGGTCGACCGATGCCCAGGGGCTGCTCGAGTTCGCCTTCGAGGGCCCGCCCTGGGAGCAGCGTGAGCGCTACGATCGGCTTTCGCCGATCACCTATGTCGAGAACGTGAGGGCGCCTACACTCATCATTCACAGCGAGAACGACTATCGGACGCCGATCGGGGACGGCGAGCAGTGGTTCATGGCATTGAAGCACCGCGAGGTGCCGACCGAACTGGTCCGCTACCCGCGGTCGAGCCACGGGCTGTCACGCAGCGGAGAACCGTGGTTGCTGGTGGATCGACTGGAGCGGCTGCGAAGCTGGTTCGCCCACTGGCTGGGCAAGGACACCGACGCCAGCGATCAGTAGCTAGGTTTCTCGGCGAGGCTTCCGTCTAGCGGCGTTGCGACCTCAGTCACAGACCACCAGTCTGCTCCTTCGCCCGCGCCTTGCTAGACGAAACCCTCGCCAAGAAACCGGTCGCCAGGCTGGTGTCTCAGCAGCCGCCTAGTGGGAAGAGAAGGTCACTGCAGCCATCTCCCGCAACATCTCGCTGGCGGAGATGCCGGTCCAGCAGTGGCCGCGACCAGGACCGTACTCGATCCGGGCGTCGAGGCCCGGACGCGAGGCAAGCCAGTCATCGAGCAGGTGCACGGCGTCCTCAAGGAAGTAGTCGTCCATCTCGCCGACCCAGATGTTCAGCTTCCCTCGAAGCCTGGGCGCCAGCTCGGCCCAATCGGCGTCGAGCACCCGACGTAGGTCGTAGCGTTCCCACTGGCGAGCCACATCCCGGTCCAGCCTGCCTGTCCGCGGATCCCAGAGCGGCTGAGGCAAGCCGTCGCTCCCGCGCGGCCCGTAGGCGGCGTTCCACGCCCCCCACTGGCGCCCCGACATCGTCCACCGGTCTCCCAGCCCGAGGACGTTCTCGAGCTGCAGCTCGTGGCGCATCGTGAACCGGGTTTGGCCGTCGAGCCCGCGTGCGCTCGGGCGCTCCTCTCCTCGCTCGTTCACGTAGGCGCTGGCGTCGTCGTAGATATCGACCAACTGAAACGCCCGGAAATCCACACTGTCGGGGCAGGAGGCCCAGGCCCCGCCGAAGAAGTCCGGATAGAAGATCTGGAGAGCCAAGGAGACCCACCCTCCCGTCGAGCTCCCATCGAGCACTCGGGAACCAGCGCGAGCAAGGCCCCGGAACCGGGCCTCGACATAGGGGATCAGCTCCTGGGTAATAGCATCGCCGTAGGGCCCGTTGTTGGCCGAATTCACCTGGTACGGATCACCATACGGACCGGCGCCATCGAGGTGCAGCAGCAGCATCCGGGGGGCGTCGTCCGCCATCCAGGCCGACCTGAACGGGTGGCCACGACGCATCAGTCGCCCCACCTCCGTGAACCGCGTGCCGTAGCCTCCGGTGCGCACCCGCAACGGATAACGGCGCTCCGGTTCCTCCGCGTATGTTCGCGGCAGGATCACGCCGGCCCGGAGAAACATGGGCCGCCCGTGGAACGCCGACAGCAACTCGGACCGGATGCGTACGAAACGAAGCAGCCCGTCGTCGTCGGGCACCGATTCGGGGGCCAGTCTCTGGTCGAGCGTGAGGCGGACGACCTCACCACCCTCGGGCTCGAACCGCGCCACCGCCGGGCGACTAAACAGGGTGCCGGGAGCCGACGGCGAGCGAAGGTCCGGATTGGTGACGAGCACGGCCTGCACCTCGTAGGTCCGCGGCTCGAGCGCTCGGAGGTCAGACAACGGGAACAGCGCCGAGGTCTCGTCCAGCGTCACGGTCTCCCCCGGCGCGAGCGCGGTCACATCTCGACCCAGCGTCGGCGCCGCCCTGGAACCGGTTCGGCCGATCCATCGCCTCGGCTGGGGGCTCCCCGCCGGCGCCAGCACCACCAGCAGCCGCCCCGACTGCGGGGCCAGGTCCGCTCCCAGGGTGACCTCGAACCGCGGCGTGCCCACGGACTGGGCCTGGCCCTCGGCGGCGAGGGACACGGCGCCCAGACAGGCCGCGGTAAGACAGACAAGGGACGACGAACGAGGCATCGGGCGATTCTGGATCTGGGAGGCGGCGTCCATGCCGCCAGCTTTGGACCTCAGACGAGCGTACACCACGGCGGACGTCGAGGGCGCGCCGTCGACCTCATCGGGACCACGGCGTGGAACGGCGCGGGCTGTTCCCGTAGAATGTGGAGTCGCTCAACTAACGTGGAGCCCGGTCAATGCCTATTTCCGTTTTCCGACCCGCTGGCCGCCCCTTTGTGGGCATGATCTTCGTGGCCCTGGTGGCGCTCTTCGCCGCCTGCAGTCCCCAAGGCTCGACGAACCTGACCCAGCGGCTCTCGGTCGCCACTGGAGGCACGGGCGGCGTCTACTACCCGTACGGCGGCGGAGTCGCCCAGGTCATCAGCGACCATCTCGAGGGGGTGGAAGCGACCGCTGAGGTCACGGCCGGTACCGTCGACAACCTGAAGTTCATCGCCAATCGCGGCGCCGACCTGGCATTCGCACTCGCGGACACCCTCGACGATGCGGCAGCCGGTCGCAACGCCTTCTCGGACTTTGGCGAGGTGCCGGCGCGCGCGATCGCGGTGCTCTACGACAACCTGAACCAGCTGGTCACCCTGGAGGGCAAGGGGATCGAGACGGTCGGCGACCTGCGCGAGCGGATCATCTCGACTGGCGCCCCCGGCAGCGGCACGGAGATCACCGCGCTCCGGATTCTGGCGTCGGCCGGAATCGACCCAGACGCCGACATCCGGCGACAGAGCCTCGGAGCGGCCCAGTCGGTCGACGCGCTGAAGGACGACAAGATCGACGCGTTCTTCTGGAGCGGCGGCATTCCGACCGGCTCGGTGCTGGATCTCGCGTCGACCCCGGGACGCACGGTGAAGCTCGTCACCAACACCGACGCGATCGGCTTTCTCCACGACAACTATGGCGAGGTCTATCGCCCATCGACCATCCCGAGCATCACCTATCCCGGCATGAGCGGCGACGTCGAGGCGATCGCGGTCGCCAACGTGCTGGTGGCCCACGCCGAGATGACCGACGAGCTGGCCTACCGGATCACGCAAGCCCTCTTCGAGCACCATGACGAGCTGGCGGCCGTGCACCCCGAGGCGGCCAAGCTGTCGATAGAGACGGCGGTGACCGGCTCGACCGTGCCGTTCCACCCCGGAGCGATCCGCTACTACGAGGAACAAGGCGCCTGGCCGGGGTCGTGACCCCGGCCACGGGGGCCTAGCGGCTCCCTCACGCTTCCGGAGCCCACACGCTGTCTACTGAGCCTGCCCCGCAGATCGATCCGCGAGACGACCCCGACGCGGAAGTCCCGACTCGCCAGCTCAGCGGCCTGACCGAGCGATTCGTGACCGTGCTGGCGGCCGGACTCTCGCTATATGCCCTGTACTGGGTCATCGGCATCGTGCAGCCCAAGGTGTATCGAGTCAGCTTTCTGCTGATCACGCTGGTGCTGACCTTCGTGCTCTACCCTGCCATTCCGGCCTGGCGGGCCCGAGTCGGCTGGAGCGACTGGGCCCTGGCGCTCGTGTCGGTCCTCGTGCTGGCCTGGCCTATCGTCGACTTCGAGAACTTCGTGCGTCGGGCCGCCACCCCCAACGAGCTCGACATCCTGTTCGGCGTCGTCACGACCGTCATCGTCCTGGAGGCAACGCGACGCACGGTCGGCTGGATCCTGCCGGTGACGGCGGCCGGTTTTCTGCTCTACGGCTACTACGGCCCGTATCTCGAGTTCGTCGGCTTGGAGATCATGGCGCACCGTGGCTACACGGTGGCGCGCCTCGCCGGCACGCTGTACATGACCCTGGAGGGTATCTTCGGAGTCCCGTTGAACGTGGCGGCGACCTACATCGTGCTGTTTACGATCTTCGGCGCCATGCTTCAGCACTCTGGGGCCGGGCAGTTCTTCATCAACTGGACGATGTCGGCCTTCGGGCGTTCGGCCAGCGGCGCGGGACCGGGCCGCACCGTCACCATGTCCGGGTTCCTCCTCGGCACGGTGTCTGGCAGCGGCGTCGCCACCACGGTCACGCTGGGGGCCGTGGCGTGGCCGATGCTCCGCAGAGCCGGTTTCACCCCTGAGGTCGGCGGCGGGATTCTCTCGGCCAGCGGGATCGGCGCCATCATGGCGCCGCCGACGATGGGCGCGGCCGCCTTCCTCATCGCGGAGTTCCTCCAGATCACCTACCTTCAGGTGATCCTGATGGCCATCGTGCCGGCGGTGCTCTACTACCTGTCGATCGTGCTGATGATCGAGGCCGACGCGCGCCGGCTCGGCACCCAGGCGGTGGACGTGGCTCTGCCGTCGGTGGGCGAGCTCACCCGTCGATCCGGCTACCAGTTCGTGCCGCTGATCTCGATCGTGGTCTTGCTCATCTCCGGGATGACGCCGTTTCGCGCCGTGTTCCTGGCGACGCTCATCGCCATCGCGCTCAGCTTCGTTCGGCGTGAGACCGCCCTCCGGCCGGCCCGGCTGGTCACGGCGCTCGAGACGGGTGGACGTGCCGTCCTCGCCGTCGCCGCCACCACGGCGACGGCCGGCATCATCGTGGGCGTCGTCACGCTGACCGGTCTCGGCCTGAAGATCTCGAACATCATCGTCGACCTGGCCGGGGGGAACCTGTTCCTGACGGTGCTCTACGCCGCGGTCGCGGTCTGGATGCTCGGACTCGCCGTGCCGGTGACGGCGTCCTACATCATCGCCGCGGTCATGATCGTGCCGGCGCTCACCACGATCGGCGTGCCCGAGGTGGCGGCGCACATGTTCATCTTCTATTACGCCGTGCTTTCCGAGGTCAGTCCACCCACCGCGCTCTCACCCTTCGCCGCCGCGGCAATCACCGGTGGGAACCCGTTCAAAACGATGATGCTGACCTGGAAGTACACACTTCCGGCCTTCCTCGTACCGTTCGCCTTCACCTTGAGCCCGGAAGGCCTGGGCGTACTGCTGCAAGCGTCGGCCGCCGACACGGTCGTGACGGTGGGCACGGCGGTGGTGGGAATCCTGGCCCTGGCGATGGGCCTCGGTGGCTGGCTACGTCAGGAGGCGAACACACTCGAGCGAACAGTGGCCACCATCGGCGGTCTCCTGCTCTTCTACGCCACGACGATCACCGACATCGCGGGCGCCGCGCTGTTCGTGGTCGCCATTGGTCTCCATCTCGCGCGACCACTCAAGAAGACAGGAGACGGGAGACAGGAGACAGGAGGAAACAGATAGGCTGCGCCACCTTTCAGAACTGCTGGCCAGCCTGGTCCAACCCGATGCGGCTGGTCATGAAAAACGGCGAAGCCCTCCTGTGATCTCCTGTCTCCTGGCAACCGGCGCTGGAAGCGCCAGCGCGACTAGGCGCGCACCAAGCGCCGGTACTTGATCCGCTGCGGTCGGTCGGCGGCCGAGCCGAGCCGCCGGCGGCGGTCGGCTTCATAGTCCTGATAGTTCCCCTGGAACCACACGACCTGGCTGTCGCCCTCGAAGGCGAGGATGTGCGTGGCGATGCGATCGAGGAACCAGCGGTCGTGGCTGATCACCACGACGCAGCCGGCGAACTCGACGAGCGCATCCTCGAGCGCCCGCAAGGTGTCGACGTCGAGGTCGTTGGTCGGCTCGTCGAGCAGCAGCACGTTCGCGCCGGTCTTGAGTAGTTTGGCCAGGTGGACGCGGTTTCGCTCGCCGCCTGACAGCTCTCCCACTTTCCGCTGCTGGTCCCGCCCCTTGAAGTTGAACCACGAGCAGTAGGCGCGCGAGGCAACCTGACGTTTCCCGAGCGAGATGTCGTCGTCGCCCCCCGAGATCTCCTCCCAGACGGTCTTCTCGGCATCGAGCTCGCGGCTCTGGTCGACATAGCCCAGCGCGACCGTCTCGCCAATGTTGAGCTCACCGCCATCGGGCGATTCCTGCCCGGCGATCATCCGGAACAGCGTGGTCTTCCCAGCACCGTTGGCCCCGATCACACCCACGATGCCGGCCGGCGGCAAGGTAAAGGTGAGGTCCTGAATGAGACACCGGTCGTCGTATCCCTTGCGCAGATTCCTGGCCTCGACCACGGTCGTGCCAAGACGGGGACCCGGGGGCACGTAGATCTCGACCGAATCGAGCTTCTCCGCGACATCCTGGTTGAGCAGTTCCTCGTAGGCGTTCAGTCGGGCCTTGCCCTTGGCTTGTCGGGCGCGCGGGGACATCCGGATCCAGTCCAACTCCCGCTCGAGCGTCCGACGCCGCTTCGACTCCTGTTTCTTCTCGACCGCGAGCCGCTTCTGTTTCTGCTCCAGCCAGGAGGAGTAGTTCCCCTCCCACGGAATCCCCTCCCCACGATCCAGCTCGAGTATCCAGCCGGCGACGTTGTCGAGGAAGTAGCGGTCGTGCGTGATGGCGACGACGGTGCCCTGGTAGTCCTGCAGGTGACGTTCGAGCCACCCGACGGTCTCGGCATCGAGGTGGTTGGTCGGCTCATCGAGCAGAAGCAGATCCGGCGCCTGGAGCAGGAGCCGGCACAGCGCCACGCGGCGCCGCTCTCCCCCGGAGAGCGTGTCCACCGACGCCTTGGGGTGCGGCAAGCGCAGCGCATCCATCGCCTGGTCGACCCGTGCGTCGAGGTCCCACGCTCCCACGGCTTCGATGCGATCCTGCAGCTCACCCTGCTCCTCCATCGCGTCCTGCAGCTCGTCACCCGTCAGTCCGTCATTGAAACTGGCCGTGATCTGGTCATAACGCTTGAGCAGCGACTTGTGCTCGGCCACCCCCTCTTCCACGTTGCCCCGTACCGACTTCTTCGGGTTGAGCTGCGGTTCCTGCGGGAGATAGCCGACGCGTAGCCCCTCGGAGACGAAGGCCTCGCCGGTGTAGTCGGTCAGCTCGCCCGCCATGATCTTGAGCAGGGTGCTCTTGCCGGCGCCGTTGAGCCCCAGGACGCCGATCTTCGCGCCGGGCAGGAACGACAACCAGATGTCCTTGAGCACCTCCTGACCGGAACCGTAGGACTTTCCGAGTCCTTGCATCGTGTAGACGTACTGGTGGGCCATGCGGTGTGCTCTCGGAAGACGGGGGTCAGGAGACAGGAGACAGGAGCTTGCGGTAGAGTCACCAACAAAGCCGGTCTCGTCGATGCGCGTGCCCTCCAGTTTATCGCATGTCAGAAACGTCCCTGACGGCGTCTCCGCCGCCTGACGATCCGCCGGCGCCACGCGCTCGGCCGCGCCGGTCTCGGCGTCGCCCGGTCTGGGCGGGATGGCCGGACGAAAAGCTCCTTGATGTCAGACTGTGCGACCTCGGCGTCAGTATCGAGGGCACCGCGATCGAGCGACGCATCGACGACCTCAACCGGGAACTCACCGCACGCGGCATCAACTTCCGCGCTCACTTCTGGCTCGCCGACGAGTGGTTCACGCCGGACGAGGTCCCGGGGGTGGCCGTGCCCTTCTACCTCGTGCACCCGCGGCTGGCGCAACTGGAACTGGCCCAGATGCTGGAGGTAGAAGGCGGCACCAAGGAGTGGTGCCTGCGCATCTTGCGTCACGAAGTGGGCCACGCCATCGACAACGCCTACCGGCTGCAACGGCGCCGCAGACGCCAGAAGCTCTTCGGGCTGTCGTCCACGCCATACCCGAAGTGCTACACGCCGCGCCCCTACAGCAAGAGCTTCGTCCTGCACCTGGACTCGTGGTACGCCCAGAGTCATCCCGACGAAGACTTCGCCGAGACCTTCGCGGTCTGGCTGAACCCACGCTCCGACTGGTCGAAGCGCTATGCGGACTGGCCGGCCCTCAAGAAGCTCGAATACATGGACGAGGTCATGCGCGAGATCGCCGGCACCAACCCGGTGGTCACGACCCGGCGGACGGTCGCCCCGCTTCCCAGCCTCCGCAAGACCCTACGCCAGCACTACCGGGAAAAGAGACGGCGCTTCGGTCTCGACTACCCCAATTTCTACGACCGCGACCTTCGACGGCTCTTCTCGGACGCGCCGGAGCATGCGGGCAACCTGACCGCGGCTCGGTTCCTGACTCGCGTGCGCCGGGACGTCCGTCGACGGGTGGCGCGGTGGACCGGCGAATATCAGTATCGAATCGATCAGGTGCTCAACGACATGATCGAACGCTGCGACGTGCTCAAGCTGCACCTGGCCAACCCCGAGGACAGCAGCAAACTCGACTTCATGGTGCTGCTGACCGTGCAGACGATGAACTACCTCCACGGCGGCCGCCATCGGATCGCATTGTGAAGAAACTCCGCGTACTGGCCTTGATGCACGACTACATGGTCCCGCCCGAGGACGTACGGGGTGTGGACGTGGTCAACGCGCTCTGGAAGACCGAATACGACGTCACCAATACGCTCGCCGCCATGGGCCACGACGTCTACCCGCTCGGGTTGGCCGACGAGCTTGGTCCCATCAGGGATTCGATCGACGAGGTGCGACCCCATCTGGCGTTCAACCTGATGGAAGCATTCCACGAGGTCGGTACCTTCGACCAGAACGTGGTCAGTCATCTCGAGTTGCTGCGTCTGCGCTACACCGGCTGCAACCCGCGCGGGCTGATCCTGACCCGTGACAAGGCGCTGGCCAAGAAGGTGCTGGCCTACGACGGCATCCCGGTGCCCGCATTCGCCATCTTCCCGATCGGTCGCCTGATACGGCGCCCGGCCCGCCTTCGCTTTCCACTCATCGTCAAGTCCCTGACCCAGGATGCCTCGTTCGGGATCTCACAGGCCTCGGTGGTCAACGACGACGCCAAGCTCCGCGAGCGGGTGCTCTACATCCATGACGGCTTGGGCACCGACGCCATCGTGGAGCAGTACATCAAGGGACGCGAGCTCTATGTGGGCGTCATCGGCAACGACAGGCTCCACACCTATCCGGTGTGGGAGATGAAGTTCACCAACATGCCGGAAGGCGTTCACCGGATCGCGACGGCCAGGGTGAAGTGGAGCTCCGCATATCAGGCCAAGCACGGCATCCGCTGCGGCAAGGCGCGTTTGCCTCGTCCGGGCCTGGAGGAGTATCTGCAGTTCCTGGCCAAGCGCGTCTACCACCTGCTGCAGATGAACGGCTACGGCAGAATCGACATCCGCCTGGATGAGGACGGGCAACCGTGGGTGCTCGAAGCCAACGCCAACCCTCAACTGGCCTACGGCGAAGACTTCGCCGAATCAGCCCATCATGAAGGCGTCAGCTACGAGGCGCTGCTGCAGCAGATCCTGAACGCCGGCCTGCAGTGGAAGGCCGACCGGGCCGGCTAGATCCGCTACTGGGGGGCGAGGGTGAACTCGACCTCGGTCGTCTGCCCCGCCTCGACCGTGATCGTCTGAGGCACGGCGCCGAGCGCCTCGTGCCAGATCGTCAGCTCGTGGGTGCCCGCCGGGACCTGCTCGATCGTGAATACTCCATCGGCGCCGCTCACCGCGCCGAGATCGTTGCTGACCACGATCCAGGCGCGCATCCAGCCGTGCGAGTCGCATTCGATCCGCACGACACCCGGACGACGGAGCGGTCGATTGACCTCCATGCCAGGAAACGGCATGGCGATGTTGAAGTCGGTCCGCTGCCGGTCGTCATAGGAGTGGGTGGAATGGAGCGTCTCGTCCTGGCTGGTCACCAGGAGCATCGACCGGGTCGGCGCGATCTGGACATGGGGCACGAACAGGCAGCCGATGTTGTCGATCTTGGGCGGCGTCACCCCCTCCGGCCATGCCACCCCGGTCAGCCGAACCACCGCATTGGCGACGCCTCCGGCGGCGTCGGCCACGATCTCCTCGTTCGGCACGGTGTCGCCACACTCGGCCTGGTCGGCGTTGACCGGGAGGGTCGACGGGGCGGGAGGGTTGTCCATCCGCACGACGCCGCGGACCGTCCCGGTCGCCTGGACCTCTCCTGCGAGGAGCCCGGTCATCTCGAGCGTCCCCACGACCAGGGTGACCAACAGCGCTGTCACCAGCCCCAAACGACGTGCCGCTCGCCTCATAGATCTCCTCCCAACGAGTGTCGGCCTCAGAGCCGTGTCGACCCGCCTCCAGCGCCGGCCTTGGGCACCTCGACCTTCTCGGGCTCGGGGGTAAAGTCCTCGCCGGGGTTGATGAACTGATCCTGCTCGAAACGATACTGCGTGTCGTAGAGCTCCCGGTAGCGCCCGCCCGCGGCCAGCAGCTCGCGGTGGGTGCCCCGTTCGACGATGCGCCCCTGTTCGAGAACCAGGATCTGGTCGGCGCTCTGGATTGTCGACAAGCGATGGGCGATGACAAACGTGGTCCGACCCTGACGCAGCGCGCGCAGACCGGCCTGGATCATCGCCTCGCTCTCACTATCGAGACTCGACGTCGCCTCGTCCAGGATCAGGATGCGAGGGTCAGCCAGAATGGCCCGGGCAATCGCCACCCGCTGCCGTTGTCCGCCCGACAGCTTGATGCCACGCTCCCCCACGATCGTGTCGTAGCCCTCCGGGAACCCCCGGATGAACTCGTCGCAGTGAGCAAGACGGCTCACCTCCTCGATCTCGGCCCGCGTGGCATGACGGCGGGCAAACCCGATGTTCTGAGCCACGGATCCATCGAAGAGGAAATTCTCCTGCAGCACCACGCCGAGCTGGCTTCGATAGTCCGCGAGTCTGACATCGGCCAGATCCATGCCGTCCACCAGCACCCGCCCCGTCTGAGGTCGGTTGAACGCCATGACCAGGCTGACCAGCGTGCTCTTGCCGGAGCCGCTCGATCCCACCAGGGCGGTCGTGGTGCCGGCCGGGGCTGTCAGCGACACGTCCGACAATACGGGCACACCTTCGGTGTAGGAGAAGGTCACGCCCTCGAGCTCGATGTCGCCGCGCAACGTGTCGATCGACTGACGCGACTCGTCTTCGTCGATCTCGGTCGCCGTGCCCAGGATCTCCCGGATGCGGTCCAGCCCGGCGAAGGCCTCGGTGATCTGGGTGCCAATCGACGCTATCTGCACGACCGGCGCGACGACGACACCGGTGAACACCAGATACTGCAGCATGTCGCCCACCGTCCAGAACCCATCGATGATGGCGCGCCCGCCCATCACGATCATCAGCGCGCTGATGAGTCCGATGACCAGCGAGGCGGCCGACGTGGTCGCCGACACGCCAGTCACGCTCTTGGCGACGTTGCGCAGCAGTCGATGCGCCCCCTTGGCGAACACCAGCTGCTCACGTTTCTCGACGCTGTAGGCCTTGATGATCCGGACCCCGCCCAGCGTCTCGGCCAGCCGGCCAGTCACCTCCGCGTTGATCTTGCCCCGCTCCCGGAACAGCGGACGGAGCTTCGAGAAGCCCTTCGCCATGACGAAGCCGAACAGCACCAGGATCAGCAACGTCAGCGTGGTCAGACGCCAGTTCAGATAGAACAGAACGCCCAGGCCCAAGGTGGCGGTCACGACGCCGCCGGTGAGTTGCGCCAACCCGGTGCCGACAAGGTTGCGAATCCCCTCGGCGTCGCTCATGACCCGCGAGATCAGCACGCCGGTCTGGGTGGAGTCGAAGTAGCTGACCGGCAGTCTGGTGATGTGCCGCTGCACCCGCTTCCGCATCTCGGTGATGGCGCGCTGCGCCGCCACCCCGAGCACCTGCGACAAGGCGAACCCGGTGCTGGCCTGCACGAGGGTCGCGCCGGCAGCCGCCAAGGCGAGCGGCACCAACATGTCAGAACGACCCTCGGCGATGACATCGTCGACGACATAGCCGGAAAGTCCGGGCAGGACGAGCCCCGCGAGCCGGCTGACCAGCATCAGCGACATCCCGAGCAGCAGCCGATGACGGTGCTGGTGCACCAGCGACCGGGCCTCGGCCCAGGCGCCCGCGGTCACCAACGGCTTCTTCGACGGTGTCTTCTGAGGGATGTCATCTGCCATACGCCGCCTGTGAGTACAGTATAGGCGTTCGCCGTGGCTTCTCCCGACCCGCCGACTACTCGCCGCATCCTGCACCTCGACATGGACGCCTTCTACGCGTCGGTCGAACAGCGGGACGATCCCACCCTGCGGGGACGTCCGGTCGCCGTCGGCGGCCGACCCGAGGGGCGAGGGGTGGTCGCCGCGGCCAGCTATGAGGCGCGCACGTTCGGGGTCCGCTCGGCGATGTCCATGGCGCGGGCGGTCAGGCTCTGTCCGGAGCTCCGCATCGTGCGCCCCGACTTTGCTCGCTATCGCGCCATCTCGCGGCAGATCTTCGAGATGTACCGGTCGGTGACCCCGCTCGTCGAACCACTCTCCCTGGACGAGGCGTATCTGGACGTCACCAGGAATCACTGGGAGGAGCCGCTGGCCACCACCGTCGCCAAACGGCTCAAGCGCTGGATCAAACAGGAGACGGGGCTCACCGTCTCGGCTGGCGCGGCACCGAACAAGTTTCTCGCCAAGATCGCGTCGGACTGGGACAAGCCAGATGGCTTGACCGTCATCCCGACCCAACGGGTGGAGGCCTTTCTCCAGCAGCTTCCCGTCGAGGCGCTCTGGGGTGTCGGACCGGTGACCGCGAAACGGCTCCGCACGACCGGAATCAGGCGGCTCGTCGACGTTCGGGCGGTATCCGACGAAACACTACGCGGCGCCGTCGGCAGTCAGGCCGAGTGGCTGAAACGACTGGCGTCGGGCATCGATGACCGCCCCGTGACCCCGCACCGCGTCGCCAAGTCGTCGGGGTCCGAGCGGACGTTTCGCGCGGACCTGACCGATCTGGCGGTCATCCGTCAGGAGGTGGATCAGCTGACGCGCCCGCTCGCGACGTGGCTGGCGGAACGACGGTTCGGCGCCAGAACCGTGACGCTCAAGGTGCGCTACGACGACTTCACCACCGTGACTCGAAGCCACAGCGAACGACCCGCGACGCGCGAGGAAGCGGCGCTGGCCGGGCGGGCGACCGCGCTACTCGAGCGGACCGAAGCCGGGATCCGCCCGGTGCGGCTGCTTGGGGTCAGCGTCCACAACCTGGAACCTGATACACCCGCCGACGACCCGCGCGGCCACCCGACGCTGCCGCTGGTGGCCGACGGAGACGGCTAGCCCACGTCCCGGCATGGGATAATCCCGCCATGCTCAAGGGCACCCGCTCGGCCATCCTGCGAAAGGTCCAACCGGTCAGCATCCATGGCCAGGTCTCGTGGGACGTGTTCTTCAACGACGCCGAGCAACCGGAGGGCGTGGTCGAGATGGCGAGGGTGGGCCCGGAAGCGGTCGAAGGCCAGCTCGAGCCGGGGGATCGGATCGCGCTGACCTACCTGCTCGGCAGCGTCACCGCGGTACGTCGCGAAGAGCCGAACGGCTGAGGTCTACTCCCCCAGATCGAGCGCCAGAATCTCGGCCCGGTCGCGCAGATAGAGGGTCGTGCCCACCAGGGTCTGCACGGTCCAGGCGGAGGTCTCGACCACGTCGGCCCGGCCCCGCGTCGAGAACCCGTCTGGCGACAACCGCCCGAGCACCAACTCCCCATCCTCGGTGAGCATGACAGTCGAGTCGCCCGCCTGCACGAAGCTGGCGCGGCCATAGCCACGCTCCTGCCAGACGATCTCGCCCGTGTGGACATCGACCGCGGTCAGGAAGGCGGGTCCGAAACCACCGCTGCTCGCGTACAGGTAGTTCCCCCGCCGCACCACGTTGCCGAACATGACCTTCAGCCGGTTGGTGAACCAGAGCTCCTCGACCGACGTCTCGCCATCGCGCTGCGTGAGCCGGACCGCCCGTGTTCCGCCGTCATAGGCCGACGCCATCACCAGGATGTTGTCCTCGCCCCAAATCGGCGTGCTGTTGTTCATGTCGCCCTGGGTCTCGTGACCATGGGTCCACAGTACCTCGCCCGTGTCAGGGTCGAGACCGTTGATCGTCTGCCCCCCGAACACGATGAGCTGGGTCTGTCCGTCTACGTCGACCAGCACCGGCGTCGACGGCGAGATCAGAAACCGGCCACTCCGCCAGACCACCGACCCGTCGGATTGGGCGAACGCCATCACAGACTGTCCCGGCCCGCCAGCCGGCACGATCACCAGGTCCTGGTAGGCGATGGGACTGGCGCCGTTCCCTGCCTTGACCGCGGGCCGGATCAGCGTCGGCGGCGCGTCGAAGTCGGCCACCAGGTCGTGCGCCCACAGCAGCTCGCCAGTCGCTTTCTCGAGGGCGTGGAGCTGCTTGTTCGTGCCAAGCGTGAACAACCGCTGCCCCACGACGAGCGGCGTGGCGTGGGGACCGGCGCCAAAGCGAAAGTTGAGCGGCTCGGACGGATAGTCGTGCTCCCAGAGGGTCTCCCTGCTCAGCGCGTCGAGCGCCACGACTCGCTCTTCCTCCGCCCATGGTTGGCCCTCGCCCCCGGCCGGTACATGGTGAAGAGCCGCCCCTCGTCGACCAGGATGGACGAATGTCCAGGACCGAGTGGACGCCGCCAGAGCTCGGTCGGACCCTGCTCGGGCCAGCGTGCTTGCAAGCCGAGGTCCTCGGTGCGAAAGTCACCGCTCGGACCGCCCCATTGACGCCACCCGTCGCTCGAGGCCTCGCCGGACTGCGCCGCGACCGGTAGGGCGCCCGCGAGCACGGCAACCAGCAACGCCATCCCCACCAACGCCCCGCCAAGCGAGCCGCCTCCACGCGTCGTGTGCACGTCCATCCTCGCCAGTCTACCGGACACAGCGCGTTGCCGCGCCCTAGTGTCCTGTAACCGTGGTTCGCAGCATGAGTCCCGGAGCGCGGCGCCAGACTGGCAAGGCGCGAGAAGGGAGCAAATTGGGGATCTGTGACCGACGAGCAACGCCGCCAGGCCGGATGCCCCGCCCGGGAATTATGCTGCGAACCACGGTTACAGGACACTAGACCGTGTGGTAAGAAGGGGATTGGCCACCTGCATGACTCCACCCGTCGACAGCGCCTCGACCTCGCCCAGCCTGGAGGCGCTCGGCTGGAACGAGGATCTGGCGCGACACTTCGCCGCCAACACCGACGGGTGCCGCCCGGCGCGAGTCGCGGTGGCCCACAACTATCTGTTCCAGCTACTCGGCGCCTCCGGCGCGCTGATGGCCGAGGTCTCAGGCCGACTTCGCCACCAGACCGCAACCCAGGATGCGATGCCGGTCGTGGGTGACTGGGTCGCCGCCCGGATCCACGCCGACGAGGAGAAGGCCACGATTGAAGCGGTGCTGCCACGGCGCACCAGCTTCTCCCGCAAGGCGGCCGGCGAGGCCACGCGACGCCAGCTCGTCGCCGCGAACATCGACATCATCTTCCTCGTGTGCGGGCTCGATGGCGACTTCAACCTCCGCCGCATCGAGCGCTACCTGGTCGCCATCGCCGACAGTGGCGCGGAGGCGGTCGTTGTCCTCAACAAGGCCGACATGTCGCCTGACCCAGAGGGGGCCCGAGCGGAAGTCGCCGCGATGGCGTCCTCGACCCCGATCCACATCATCAGTTGCCTTGCCGACGGTGGTGTAGAGACACTGGCCACCCATCTCGCCCCGGGGCGCACCATCGCCCTCCTGGGATCGTCTGGGGTGGGCAAGTCCACGATCATCAACCGGCTGCTCGGCACGGAACGACAGCGGACCGGCGGCGTCCGGCGGCGAGACCGACGCGGGCGGCACACCACAACACAGCGGGAACTGATCGTCTTGCCGACCGGCGGTTTGCTCATCGATACGCCGGGAATGCGGGAACTGCAGCTCTGGGACGCGGAAACGGCCACCGACGACGCCTTCGACGACATCGAAGCGTTGGCCACGGATTGCCGCTTCCGGGACTGCCGGCACGACCAGGAGCCCCACTGCGCCGTCCGGGGAGCCGTCGAAGCGGGAACGCTGGCGGCCGCTCGTCTGGCGAGCTACCGAACCCTGACCCGCGAGGGCGATGAACTGCGCCGCCGACGCGAGGAGCTCGCCCGGCAGGACGAGCAGCGCCGGACCAAACCGGCGCATCGCGCCATGCGCGCCATGCGCCACAAACGACTCGGATCGGAGCCATGAACTCAACGCGAACGCTGCTGGTCGCGCTGGCGGGAAGCCTCGCCGCCCTCACCGGACTGACCGCGCAGGACGACCGGATCACCATCCGGGCCAGTCGCCTGCTCGACGGTACCGGCCGGATTGTCGAGAACGCGCGCATCACCATCGACGGGTCCGAGATCGCCGGCGTAGACCGGCTCCGCGGCGCGGTCACCTATGACCTGTCGGGCATGACCGTCATGCCGGGACTGATCGACACCCACGTGCACCTGACCTCGCACTTCGATGCTGACGGGGAAGCGCACGACGACCTGCAGGAGTCGCCTGCCCGGACGATCCTCTATGCGGCCGAGAACGCCTACAAGACACTCCAGGGGGGCGTGACGACCGTGCAGAGCCTCGGCAGCCCGCTGGACGCCGAACTGCGTGACGCCATCGCGCGAAGCGCCCTGCCCGGTCCCCGGATCCTCACCTCGCTCGGCGCCATCCGAGGGAACAACGGTACCCCGGACCAGATTCGGGCCACGGTGCGACAGCTGGCTGACAACGGCGCCGACGTCATCAAGATCTTCGCCTCGGCCAGCATCCGGGACGGGGGCGCGCTGGTAATGAGCCAGGAACAGCTGGAGGCGGCGTGCGGGGAAGCCACCGCCGTCGGGCTCCGGTCAGCCGTCCACGCGTACGGGACGGAGGGCGTGACGGCGGCGGTCGAGGCCGGATGCGGGAGCATCGAACACGGCACTCGCTTCGACGACGAGGCGATTGCGCTGCTGGCCGAGCGTGGCACGTATCTCGACCTGCATCTGGAGCTGCTCTGGAGCAACTACGACGAGTATCGCAGCGCCTTCATCGGACGGGGCAACTACACCGAGATGGGCTACGCGCGGATGGCGCAAGCCCGCGTCGCCGGACTCGACACCTTCCAGCGCGTCGTCAGTGACGGAGATGTCAACCTGGTGTTCGGCACAGACGCGCTAGCGGGGGCGCATGGACGTAACGCCGACGAGCTCGTCGCGCGGGTCCGGGTCGGGCGCCAGCGCCCGATGGACGCCATCGTGTCGGCCACCTCGCGGGCGGCCGAATCGCTCGGACTGGGCGACCAGATCGGCACCCTCGCGCGTGGCTACCAGGCAGACCTGATCGCGGTGCCCGGCGACGCGCTCGCCGACATCGTCGCGCTGCGCAACGTCCGGTTCGTGATGAAAGGCGGAATGGTCGTCAAGTACGAAGCCCGCTGACACAGCCTCGGCGACGAGCCCAGACGACACAGACCATGGGCAGGCTGTCGCACAACGAGCCTGCCAGGGCCACCGACCTGCTACGCAAAGATTAGGTTCAGGTTTCTCGGCGAGGGTTTCGTCTAGCAAGGCGCGGCCGAAGGAGCAGACCGGGAGTCTGTGACTGAGGGTGCAACGCCGCTAGACGGAAGCCTCGCCGTGAAACCTAATGCACGCCGCGGCCCATCTGGAGCATGGAGGGATCGGCGCCGAGCCGGCGGATCGCGGTCTCCCACATATCCGCGGCGGCGGTATCGAAGATGAGATCGAGCTCCACGTCCGCCACGAGCCACGCTGAGGCCGACAGTTCTTCGTCGAGTTGACCGGCGCCCCACCCCGCGTAGCCAGTCAGGAGACGGGCCCGATCGGGTGGCTGATCGACCAGGAGTCGACGGAGCAAATCGGGCGACGTCGATAGATACAGACCGTCGCAGACCTCGACCGACTCGGCATCCAGCGGCTCGTCTCCCATGAGGATCCAGCCGCGTTCCGGTTCAACTGGCCCGCCAATCCACAACTGCAGTCCGTTGTCGACGTCCACCGGTGGAGTCAGACGCACCACCGACGACGCCGGCGTCTCTGTCTGACGGTTCAGCACCAGTCCGAAGGCGCCCTCCTCGCCGTGCTCGCACAGCAGGACCACCGTCTGTTTGAAGTTGGGGTCGACGAACTGCGGCATCGACAGCAACAAAGTGGGGGCCAGTGAGCCAGGCTGTAGGGACTTGGTCATACCGACGTCAGCGTCTTCCTCAATCATAGTGCAGGCTCGAGTCGCTCACGGGCCCAGGCGACGTGGTCTGCCACCAGCGGGTCGCGAACGCTGTCAGAGGGCGCCGCCACCGCCTCTGGATCGGCCAGCGTTCGGGCCGCTCCGGCATCGCCGGAGTTGCCGAGCGCGACCGCGACGTTCCGCCGCAGGCGCCTGACCCGCACGCGCGTCATCGCCCCCCCTCGGATGGCGTCCCGCAACTCTCCGTCGGATCGACGCCACAAGGCAGCGAGGCCAGGCCGGTCCAGGGCCTCTCGCGGCTGCCACGCCGGATCGTCGCTCACGGGTGGATGCTGGTTGTACGGACAGACCTCCTGACAGATGTCGCACCCGTAGACGTGATTGCCCAGCGCCCCTCGCATCGACTCCGGAAGCGCGCCCTTCGTCTCGATCGTCAGATAGGACAGGCAGCGGGTCGAGTCCAGCACTCCCGGTGATGGGAACGCATCGGTCGGGCAGGCGTCCAGACAGAGGGTGCAGGAGCCGCACTGATCAAAACCAGGGGCATCGGCAGCGAGCGCGAGCGTCGTGATCACGACCGAGAGGAACAACCACGAGCCAAGCTCGGGGTGAATGAGGCAGGTGTTCTTCCCGACCCATCCTAGCCCGGCGCGCTCGGCGAACGCCTTCTCCTGGATCGGACCGGTGTCGACATACATCCGACACCGGGACGGTTCGAGGTGTGTGGCCGTCATCCACTCGCCCAGGGCTCGGGTCCGCTCGCCGAGGACGTCGTGGTAGTCGTCGCCCCAGGCGTAGCGGGAAATCAAAGCCACCTGGGGGTCGTCCACCTCGGTCGAGTACGGCCGGTCGGCGTTGTAGACGGTACCGAGCACGACTACGGCGCGAGCGCCGGGGAGGAGCAGACGGGGGTCGGCGCGCCGCTCGGCGTTCCGCGCAAGATAGTGCATCTCGCCGGCATAGCCGCGATCCAGCCACTCGCGCAGCACCCCGAGCCGCTCGAACGGCGTGGCCGCCGCGACCCCGCATAGATCGAAGCCAAGCTCGGCGGCCCGAGCCTTGACCGCCTCGGCCGTCACCTCGCCAGTCGGCGCCTCCCCCATGCTGGTTACTCCCCGGCCCGCAGCGAGGCCAACAGTCGGTCACCAAGGGGCTCACGTCGCCAGCCCCGCAGCTCCGGGGGAGGATCACCACCCTGGACATGCACCTGTAGCACCAGGGACTCGAGGGCGCGTCTGGAGGCCAGCAGTTCGGGAGGCAGCTCGAGCGTCGCCGCCCCCTCGGCGACGATCTGCTTCAACGCGTCGACACGACGAGCCAGCGGCCTGAGGTCGACGTGCCGATCGCGGACATCCGGACCTGCGTCTCGTCCCTGTCGAACCGCGGCGCCCAGTGCCTCGCCGTAGCGCTCGAGCGCAGCCTTCGAGAGCCCACGCACGCCACGCGAGGGGGTCTTCCCCCCGCTCCGGGCAAGCGCTATCAGCGTGGCATCTCCGACGAGGTGCCGACGCGGTATGTTCCGGGTCTGGGCCTCTCGTTCACGCCAGGCAGCCAGCGCCCTGAGCACGGCATGCTCGGGGGCGGCCAGCGCACCACGGCCTCTTACCCGTAGATAGGCGGCGTCTGGTCCCCCATCCGCCTCTCGCGCCAGACGAAAATGCTCCTGGTCCTCACGGAGCCAGGCCAACCGGCCAGACGCGGCCAACGACGACGCCAGGTGCTCCCGCAGCTGGTGGAGGTAGGCCACATCGAGCGCCGCATAGCTGAGCTGGGACGGAGTCAGGGGTCGGCGGCGCCAGTTGGAGCGGGTCTCCCCCTTGTCCAACTCCACGCCGAGCAACGAGGCCACGAGCCCCCGATAGCCGACCCCCATGCCGTGACAGGCGAACGCGGCCGCGCGTTGCGTATCGAACAGCTGGAGAGGCACGACGCCGGTCAAGCGCTCGAACAGGTCGAAATCCTCGCCCGGCGCGTGCATCACCAGCTCGACGCTCGGATCGGCCAGCAAGCGCCCGAGCGGGGCGAAATCCCGCACCGCGAGCGGGTCGACGAACTCGACCCCGTCTCCGGCGTCGACCTGAACCAGCCCCGGGAGGGGATAGTAGGTCCGCTCCCGGACGAACTCGGTGTCGAGCGCGAGCCGACCAGCCGCGGCCCACCTGGTGCAGGCCGCCGCCAGCCCGGCATCGGTCGAAACGAAGGTCGGCGAACTCAGCGCTGGGCCAGACACGGAAACCCAGCTTACCTCGGCGGCGGGCGCGCCGGCTCTAGTAGAACTTTCTGGTGATGTTGAACCCGAGGAACCAGTTGTCCTCGTCGCCCCCCTGGGCGAGCTGGTTCGGCGTGGACCCGAGATTGTTCGAGAGGTTCAGCTGGAAGGTGTGCCCGCCTGCCTGCTTCTCGATGGCGAACGACACATGGTTCTGCCCTTCGTCATACCCGCCCAGGCGTGGCACGAACTCGCCGACCACGTAGACGGTGGGCCGGATGCGCAATCGAGCCCCGAGACCGACGTAGAACGTTTCGTCCACATCGTCATCATCGAGGTCCATTCGCGGCAGGTGGAACTTGCCGGGCCGGTCGACATTGCTCACGAACGTCGGCTGGGCATAGACGATGGCACGCTCCCCGAGCCGCTTCGAAAGGATCGCGCCGATGGACCCCGACTGATGCTCGCTCAGATTGTCGAGCCCCTCGACGGACGCCTGGATGTCGACCCCGAACCCAGACGGTCCGCGGGACCACAGCAGATTCTGGCGAACGAAGGCCTGGATGTTCTTGTTGTTTCCCCGGTAGAAACCGATCTGGGTACCGGGCAGGAGGCCATAGCGAAACTCCAGCCCGATGTTCGCGAACGAGTCGAGGCCGAAGAAGTCCTCGAGTAGATTGCCGTAGCCGGGTCCGCCGTCGATCGGTCGGGAGAACCTGTGGGTCAACCGGAACGCGAACGTGCCGGACGGCATGCGCAGGGTGCTGGGGAGCGCCACCAGGTTGAAGTCCGGCTCCAACGGATCAGGGGCGCGGTCGGCGGCCGCGTCAGGCCCATCGGCGGCGGTCGGAACGGCCTGGCCGGCTCCCGCCA
>MDTE01176083.1_pt1 | contig 27466 bp, 19 predicted proteins | sample 811231 | NCBI WGS metagenome assembly MDTE01 (sample SAMN05326651, study PRJNA326480) | marine metagenome | isolation source: seawater | place: Indian Ocean: Red Sea | collected 2010
ATGTGCAGAAAACAATGTGCAGCGCAGGAAACTTCTCGCCAGCACAGGCTATCTGCAACGTTCCGTATACGGCTGGCATTGCACCCGCGCGTCATCGGTCAAAAGCCGCATTTACCGCAGCGACTAATGTTACGGTAATTAACGCACTGGGGAAGAAAATGATTCGCTACAAAAAAAATATTTCGCAGATTTCCCGAGGTTTGGATTTCGGCAGGCTGCTCCCCTCCCAAATGACCCCATACCTGGAGCACTGCCAAACGCCTTAAGGGTCCTGAAAGTCATGGCAACTGGCAAGATTCTTGTATCGCCAAACTTGTTGCCAGCTCATTGGCTAATCAACCCACTCGCGAAACCAGAGCTCCAATACCAATAACGCCCACAAACGATAGGCATGATCAAAGGTGCCCTGCTGGTGCTCATCCACAAGCGTTTCAACCGTTTCCTGCCGAAACAATCCGCGTTGACGGGCAGTTTGATCGAGCAACACATCATGCGTCATTTCCTTCAGTTCGTTGCGGAACCAATGATCTAAAGGAACGCCAAATCCCATTTTCCGCCGTCCCCAGATTTCACGTGGCAACAAATCGCCAAACGCATCCTGCAAAATACGTTTCCCACGCCCTTTACGGTACTTCAGGTCGCTCGACATTTGCGCAGCCAACTCAACCACACGGTGATCCAGAAAAGGTTGCCTGCACTCCAGAGAATGTGCCATCGATGCGGTATCCACCTTGGTCATCAAGTCACCGGGCAGGTACGTCGTAAGGTCTGCCAGTGCCACCGCCGCCAAGGGGTCTCGACGATCTGCTCGAGACCACGCCGATTGGAAAAAATGAAACGGATCGGAATCCGGAAGAGAGGTAATAAAATCGCGAGTGTACAGATCACACCTGCGCCGTTCGTTAAAAATACTGATCCAATCAAAATAACGCCGCTGAGGCCCCGCAGCGAGTCCCTCGCTAAAACGCTTGAATTGCCTGAGAAGTGATTTCTGCCTCGAAGAACCAGGTAACTTTTGCCACCAAGCCAATTTGAGCAAGTGCTTTATTGGAGCCAATGAATCAAGAACACTGGCCAACTGCACGGCGCGATAACGTGGATAGCCCAGGAACAACTCGTCTCCACCATCACCTGTAAGTGCTACGGTGACATGCTCTCGAGTCATCTTGGCAACATACCACGTGGGGATCGCGGAACTGTCTGCAAATGGTTCGTCAAAATGCCAGACAAGTTGAGGCAATATCTTCACGCCATCTGGAGTCACCTGGAATTCCTGATGGTCGGTCCCCAAGTGTTGTGCTACTTGACGCGCAAACCCGGTTTCATCGTACTCCTTTACAGGAAAGCCAATCGAAAATGTCTTTACCGGTGCCGGCGAATGCTGCTGCATGATTGCCGTGACGAGAGACGAATCCACTCCACCAGACAAGAATGCGCCCAACGGCACATCGCTACGCATCCTCAATTGAATTGAAGACGTCAAAGATTCTCGTAGTTCCTCAACTGCAACCTGGCGTCCCATAGGCCTGACAGTCTGAAAATCAGGCTCCCAAAAAGGCTCGATGGTTAGGGCATCATCTTTTACGATCGCCCTGTGTCCGGGCGGCAGCTTGCGTATTGACTGGAAAATCGTCGCCGGATGAGGCACATACTGGTAAGCCAGATAATGGTCGATTGCACTTGCATCAACTTCACGCGAAACCTCCGGAACCTGCAGGAGACTTTTCAACTGACTCGCAAAAAGAAATCGGTGGGGCTGCCGACAATAGACCAGCGGCTTCTGTCCCAACCGATCGCGGGCCAGCACCAGTTGGCGACGCCCCATATCCCAAATCGCAATAGCAAACATGCCATTCAGGTGCGAAAAACAGTTGACTCCCTCATCCTCGTAGAGGTGCACAATGGTCTCGGTATCCGACTGTGTCCGAAAGCGATGCCCTTGACCTTCGAGCCGGTGCCGCAAGGCAGCAAAATTATAAATCTCGCCATTGAAGACCACCCAAATCGTGCGATCCTCATTCGTCATCGGCTGCTGCCCCGCAGCCAAGTCAATGATGGACAGACGCCGAAATCCCAGCGCAGCACCTGGCGTGGTCCCGTGGGGATTCCTATCGCACAAGTCGCTACGATAGGTGCCTATATCATCTGGCCCCCGGTGGGCAAGAACTTCCGTCATGTGAGCAAGAGTTACATCGGAAATTTCCGATGCGGATTCCGTCCAGATTCCGCCGGTGATACCACACATCCGCATCAACACCCGCAGAGGACCGCCGGACAACGCCATGCAGATCCGGCTGACTGAAATTCAAGATCGTTACAGAATAGCTGACGTGAGCCGCCGCTCTGATCGCCACCCAACACTTCCAAGGAAACTCGCTGTGTATTGTCATCATCCTGTTTTTGGAGATCTTCTGCTAGCGGAATTTCCCCCAGACGGGCGACAGCCCGGAAACCAGAGAGTTGTCACCCACCCAGTCACGGCCAGTGGCACGAACGACTTGTCAAGCAATGCGTCGGCGTGTTCAATTGAGGCTGCTTTGGAAGGGCACGATGTTGCAGTTTCTGACACTTCACTCATAATCCACGTTCGCTCAACAACCGTCTCCCGACACTCCTGATCAAGTCAGACATTGTGTGCCGGCGTCTGGCATCACAAGAAACTTTCCCCTGGCGCCATGAACGCCCTCGCCCGGTTGCCACGCCTGTGACGATGCCACTCGACGATTCTCGTGGCACCATCCGCCCGATGATGCAATTGGCGTTACCGGTCTTTGTGTCACAGTCATTGATTCTGATTGTCGGCTATACCGACTGGTGGCTGACGGGCCATTACCTCACCGGATCCGCGCCGAAAGCGGCGATGGGGTTAATGGCATATTACATGTGGATGCTGCAAAGCCTGTTCTCTGTTTTCCAGATCGGTGCCACCGCCTTGGTAGCTCGGTTTACCGGAGCTCGCCAGCATCGTCGCGCAGAGCGTGTACTACATCAAGCTCTGGTAGCCGGGTTCGCACTCTCCTGTGTCGCCACTCTGGCTTCCAGCTACGTGGGCGACTCTTTTGTACATCTGATGCAACTGGAGGACGAAGCTGCCGTGCTGGCAGCTCAATACATTTGGATTGTCACGCCGGTCATTCCAGCGATTATGGTCTTGAGCATCGGTTCCTCCTGCCTGTCGGCTGCTGGTGACACCGTAACCGGCGCCCTGATCTCAGCGTTGGCGGTCGTCATCAACGTGCTGGTTGGAGCTTCACTGGTGATCGGCTGGGGGCCGATTCCCCAACTTGGGTGGCGAGGGCTGCCTATTGGCACGCTTACCGCCGAGTGGACTGCCGCTCTGATCATGTGTTGCACGCTGATACGTGGCCGCGCAGGGATGCGCTTGCGATTGCGGCAAATGCGCCCACACGCGACAACAATGCGACGGCTACTAAGAATCGGAATTCCTGGCGGCATCGACATCGCAACAATGCTGGGATGCCAACTAGGCTACTTCGCGATCATTGGAACACTGGGTACCGTCGCCACCGCAGCACACGGACTAGGAGTCCAAGTTGAGGCCTTGGCGTATCTTCCGGGACACGCATTCAGCATCGCTGCATCCACACTGACCGGACAGTACCTGGGAGCAGGTAAGCCGCAACAGGCAACCCGCTGCGCGCTTACCTGCTGTCTGGCGGGAGGTAGTTTCATGACTTTCGTGGGGCTCGGTTTCTTCTTCAAAAGCGACCAGATCACCTTCTTCTTCACGGGTAACTCAGACGACCCTGCAGGCGTACTTGCCGCTCAGTTGCTGCAAATCGCTGCGGTATCCATGCCGTTCCTGGCAACGATGATGATCTTGTCCGGCGCGCTGCGAGGTGCCGGTGACACCCGCTGGACCCTTATAACCACAGGCTTAGGGCTGATTCTGGTGCGTATTCCCTGTGCATGCTGGCTGGCCTGGTACGGCGTACGCGTGCCAGGAACGGATTGGGTCGTGGCAGGTGTCATTGGCGCCTGGGTTGCTATGGTCGCAGACGTGGCCGTGCGAGGACTATTGCTCCTGGGGCGCTTCTACCACGGTGGCTGGCGCACAATCAAGGTATAGTTCGAGACACTCGCCAACCGAAGGAATTCTGAGAGAACCCCCTTCGCTCGACAACGAACAGTTCAGCAGCGAATGCGCACAAACACCAAAGCCATCGGCCAGTAGAACACAACGATCCCCCCACGGCTTGCGGACCGACAAAGATTCACCTTGCAACTCGCCAAAGTGCGAATCGCGTTGAAAACAAGCGATTTCCTCTTTCGCAGCCCTCATTTTGCGTTATGATGATGACCCCACCTTCTAGCTAGTTTTGAGGTTTGATCTGCCCAATACGTCCTATTTACCCGCGTGCGATACCGCGCCACGTCAACGAAAATCAGGCCTTTTCACGACGTCCTGATTGGTGTGATGCCGGCGGAGTTTTCCACCAGGAAGCTCATGTGTTCTTCGTACAGGGCGTAGAAAGTGACCACTTATGGTGCTGGGCGGGTGGTAGATTGAACCACATCCGCCTCCCCACCCCGCAGTTCCTGCAGCTGGGCCCAGGCTTGTGCCACCTGCACGGCAGGAATCCTGCAGCAGGGGCAAAACTAGTCGGAAATCGATGACCACGACTTGGGGATGTGATCCCCGAATCGTCGGCGTTTAATACAACATTTTGTGTTCACAACTCCTCAATAAAACAGTGCAGCGGCAAGACAATGAATCTGGAACGGTTACGAAATGTAGGTATTTCGGCGCACATCGACTCGGGAAAAACGACGCTCAGCGAACGGATTCTGTACTACGCCGGCAGGATCCATAAGATCCAGGAAGTGCACGGTGGAGGTACCGGCGCCACCATGGATCACATGGAACTGGAGAAGGAACGTGGCATCACCATTACCAGTGCTGCCACTTCTGTCGACTGGAACCAGTCGCGAATCAATTTGATCGACACTCCTGGCCACGTCGACTTTACCGTGGAAGTTGAACGCAGCCTGCGAGTTCTGGACGGAGCCGTCCTTGTGCTGTGTGCCGTGGGAGGTGTCCAGGCCCAGTCACGTACCGTCGATCGCCAAATGAAACGTTATGGCGTGCCGCGTCTGGCTTTCATTAACAAGATGGACCGTACTGGCGCAGAGCCGCTGCGGGTCAGCCAGGAGGTACGCGACGAACTTGGCACCGATGCGATCCTGATGCAATTGCCGATCGGCTGCGGTGACCATTTCCAAGGCGTAATCGACCTCGTATCCATGCAGGCCATCTACTTCCATGGCGAACAAGGAGAAAAGCTAGAGCACACCGAGATTCCATCTGAGTATGCAGCGGAGGCAGCTCAAGCTCGTACACGGATGCTAGAATCGCTCGCCATGTACAGCGATGAACTGATGGAACAATTACTGTCGGAAACGGAAGTTCCTCAGGACGTCATCCACGAAGTCATCAAGAATGCGACTCAGCAACAGGGCATGACGCCCATCTTTTTGGGCTCCGCCTACCAGAACAAGGGAGTGCAACCGCTGCTGGATGCTATCGTCCGATATCTGCCCTCCCCAAAACAACGCACGATTAGTGCCGAAAGTCTTTCAGAAGAGGGGGCAACGATCCAGCTTGATGCGGATGCCAGCCAGTCTTTTGTTGGAATGGCCTTCAAGATCGTTGATGATGCTTTCGGCCAACTGACATTCATCAGAATCTACAGTGGCAAGATCCTCAAAGGTGCCACGTATGTCAATCAACGCACTGGCCACAAGGAACGATTCAGCCGTATTCTTCGTATGCACGCGGACAAGCGGGAAGAGATTGATGAGGCGTTGGCTGGCGATATCGTGGCGGTCATGGGCATCGACTGCAACAGCGGTGATACCTACGCTCCGAAGTCCGGTATCTGCACGCTCGAGAGCATGTTTGTCCCCGATCCGGTGATCAGTATTGCCATCACACCGCGCAAACGCGTCGATGTCGATCGCCTCGGCAAAGCACTGATGCGTTTTCGCCGCGAAGACCCGACGTTCCGGGTGTTTTCCGACGAAGAAACCGGAGAAATGCTGATTTCCGGGATGGGTGAACTGCACCTGGAAGTCTACCTGGAGAGAATTCGTCGCGAATACAAGGTGGAACTCGATGCGAGTCCACCCAAGGTGAGTTACCGCGAATCGCCGACCGTAACTGCAGAATTCAATTACAAGCATCGCAAACAGACCGGCGGCTCAGGTCAGTATGCACACATCGTAGGACGTCTGGTCGTCCTGCCGATAGACGCCGAAGATGCATTTACGTTCGAAGAAAACATTGTGGGCGGCCGGATTCCCAAACAGTATATTCCAGCCGTAGAAAAGGGGTTTCGCAGATGCCTCTTGAAAGGCCCGGTTGCAGAGTACCCGGTCGTGCGTCTCGGCACGGTGCTGGAAGATGGGTCCTACCATGAAGTCGACAGTAGCGATCGGGCTTTCCAGTTATGTGCGGAAGCCTGTTTTCGTGAAACTTTTCGCAAGACAAAACCGGTACTACTCGAGCCGATCATGAAAGTCGAGATCGAGTGCCCGGAGACACAGCAGGGCCCGATCGCGGGTGATATTACGAGCCGCCGCGGCGTGATCATGACCACGGGATTGCGTGATGGAATTTCACATATGACAGCTGAGATCCCGCTCGCAGAACTATTCGGATATGCAACTGATCTTCGCAGTCTGACACAGGGTCAAGGAACGTTTACGATGGAGCTCCATGCCCATCGCCGCGTCCCGGCCAGCATCCACGAAGCTGTTGTCACTGAACGGCGCAAGCAACTGGCAACCGTGAATAGCTGAAATCGATCCGCGTGTCCCGGCACCGGCTCGGCCTTCACTTTCGTTCTGTGTGCGCACCAAAAGCCCTCATAGCCAGAGCTGCAGTCAGCGCAGCTGTATTCCAGGAAACTGGCTATACTCGCGTCCATGAAACGGCGCATGGCTCAACTCCCACTACACACTGGCAAGGCGCCGCCGTGGTTGTTTCGCCGGATGACCAGGTTGGCCGGTGGCATCGCGACGGCCATCGTCGAAGAATTTGGCGCGCAAGAATTGCTCCGTCGCCTCTCAGATCCCTGGTGGTTCCAGACGTTTGGATGTGTACTCGGTTTTGATTGGCACAGCAGTGGCCTCACCACCGTTACTTGTGGCGCGTTGAAGGAAGCCGCACAAGAAATCGGACAGGACCTGGGAATCCTGGTCGCCGGCGGCAAGGGTAGCACCAGCCGTAAAACTCCCAGGGAGATCGCCGACGCAGCCGAGCGCTGGGCCATTCATAATGGCGAACAACTAGTTTCCGCGTCGCGAATGAGCGCCAAAGTCGATTCGGCCGCGGTACAGGATGGCTTCGATCTCTATCATCACGTTTTTTTCTTTACTGCCGCCGGCGAATGGTGCGTCGTGCAACAAGGAATGAACACCTCGAGTGGCTGGGCACGCCGCTATCATTGGCTTGGCGAAACCGTCAATGACTTTGTTTCAGAGCCGCACCAGGCAATACAAAACCTGGTACAACAGGATTCCGTATCCGATCAATTTGCAGCCCGTAAATCAATGTTGAACATGGTCGCTTGCGAGGCAGACGCGAATCGGAAAGATTGTGCCGAATTGGCCCGGCAGAACCCGGACTGGGTCGTCGCTGAAATCGAGCGTCTCACCGAGGGACCAACCCTTTTTGCACCGCAGCGTCATCCGCTGCTGCCGCGTGACGCAAACCTGCCGCGTCTGCGGCAGCTGGTAATCCGAGCCCACGAAAATCATCCCCAGGATTTTGCCACACTGTTAGGAACGCAAGGAGTCGGCGGTGCCACCATTCGCAGTCTGGCATTACTGGCAGAGGTTATTTTCCAGAATCCAGTTTCGCATCGCGATCCCAGCCGCTCGGCTCGGGAAATGCCACAGTGGGCAGATTACGCTTTTGCCCACGGCGGCAAGGATGGGACGCCGTTTCCGGTAGACCGCCAAGGCTACGACCGTAATATTCACATCCTCACCGAAGCAGTACGGCGGGCAAAACTTGGTGAAAATGAGCAATTCAGCGCGCTGAAACGCCTCGCACAAGCCACCTCCCGCGCGGACCATACCTCGTCCGGATGAATGTTGCCCGAGCGCCAGGAACGCCCCCGTAAACCAGGGGAGATACGTCTCCCCGGTAACATATGACGGTTGTAACGGTGGTAAGGCGCCGATCGCCTGAACGCAGGTGGAATACGCTGTAGCCAAACAACCAACCTCTCCGAAAGACTCCCTACATACAAACTACCTGGTGACCGTTGCAAGACTCAACGAGAGATGTGCACCTTGGGACAAAAGTTCTCTCTCTTACCGGCAATCACGGCGATGCTTGTCATCGCAAATCTCCCCGTCGTGGGATCTCTGGCAACCGGCCAGGAGAGCGTTGAGGTTTTGGTTCAACGCGGAAATGAAAGCCGTCCGTCGCCTCAACAGGCAGTCCAGAGGAAACGCAGGCCCACCGTATCCGGCACCCGCTGGCGAACAGGCCGAGGGCCGATTCACGAAATCGACGTCGATATCACGCCGGGCCCCGGCCCAGTACCTGCCAGTGTGGAAATCGACGATCCGGCTGGGCACCTCCCGGATCGTCCCAGCGCGCATCGGAATTCCAACAGCCCAATCCGCTTCTCCTGGAAAACATCAGGGCTCTACCATTACCCACTTTACTTTGAAGACGAAACGCTTGAGCGACAAGGGCGCTCGCGACCATTGGCCGCCGTGCATAGCGGCATCCATTTTTTCGCAAACCTGGCAGTCCTTCCCCTTCATTTGGCCCATCCGACCCTGGCCACTGGTCCGAGTAACTGCCCTAAGCTCCACGGACCCTCTCGACAACGCTAGAATCTGCGGCAACTGCCTGATCCTGACGTGGACAGCGTGTGCATCTACAATCTGCTGCAGATACCATTGCGGTTTGGTCCATTCGTCACGCCGGAAACTTGCATGGCGTACCGACCAGCCAATCCCTGGTCGATTCGATCAAGTTCCCCCACAATAAAACTTGCCGCCTGACGACTAGCCAACTGCCATGCTTACACCTGACGACATCCTGGGACCTGAAGGGCGGATTGCAGCGCGACTTCCGCACTACGAAGAGCGGCCACAGCAACGCCAAATGGCAACAGCAGTTGCCGCAGCCCTGCACGAAGGACATCACCTGATCAGTGAAGCTGGAACGGGTGTCGGAAAGAGTTTCGCCTACCTGGTTCCCGCGATCCTGGCAGCCACACAGGAAAACGCTGAAGCGAACGGGATCACGAATAAACGCATCATCATCTCCACTCACACTATCAGTTTGCAGGAACAATTGGTTCACAAAGACCTGCCACTGCTGAACAGTGTGATTCCACGCGAATTTAGCTTCGTCCTGGCGAAAGGACGTCGCAATTACCTCAGCCGTCGCCGTCTTGGAACGGCCATGTCACGTGCCAGCCAGTTACTACAATCAGACGACGAACTGGACGAGTTACAACGAGTCCGCAACTGGGCAAAAGATTCGCGAGACGGGTCGTTGAGCGATCTCGAAACACAGCCACGCCCTGCGGTCTGGGACGAGGTTGCCAGTGACAGTGGGAATTGCCTGGGAAAACGATGCCCGACGTATGACCAGTGCTTCTACTTTCGGGCTCGACGTCGCATCTACAACGCGCAAATCTTGATTGTCAATCATGCGCTTCTATTCAGCGACCTGGCCTTGCGTCGGGTCGGTGTCAGTCTACTACCAGATTATGACGCGATCATCCTCGATGAGGCCCACACGCTGGAATCCGTCGCCGGCGACCACTTGGGATTGGGCATCTCGTCTGGCCAGGTACGGTACGTTCTCAATCGGCTCTATAACGAACGCACCAACAAGGGGCTGCTTGTCCATCATCAACTTGCCCAGGAGCAAGAGCAGGTTCTGTTTTGCAAACGTCGCGCCGAAGAGTTTTTCGTCGAACTCCATGAGTGGTTGCAAGCGCGTCCCGGTGGCAACGGCCGAGTCCTGAAGCCAGAAATTATCCGCAACCGATTGTCTGGCCCACTCGAGCAATTAGCTCGGATGCTACGCGACTATGCGGAGCGACTGGACGACGAAAGTGACCAACAGGACGTGGTTTCAAGTCACGACCGGCTGATGGCACTTTGTGGTGACATTGAGTCCTGGCGCACCCAGCAGCTGACAGAAAGTGTCTATTGGCTGGAGAGTGCGCGGTCTCGCCAGCAACTTCGCATACGTCTCGCCGCAGCGCCAATCGATGTGGGCCCACAATTGCGAGAACACCTGTTCGACATGACCCGGTCTGTCATTATGACGAGCGCTACTCTGGCAACTGGGAAAAATGACTCTTTCGACTTCTTCAAATCACGCATTGGGCTTACCCAGTGTATCACGGAGCGACAAGGCAGCCCTTTCGATCACGAAAAACAGGTCCAACTTGTAGTCGTCCGTAATATGCCAGACCCCAACCGGGAAAAAGACGCGTTCCACGAACGCTGCTGCGCCATGATCAGACGTTATGTCGAACGTACAGATGGACATGCATTTGTCTTGTTTACAAGTTACGAGATGCTACGCAAGTGCGCGACCGCACTGACACCGTGGCTGGCAGAACAAGATATGGCGATTTACAGCCAGGCGGACAACATACCCCGGCAGAAGCTTCTGGACCGTTTCAAGGAGAACCCTCGGGCCGTACTTTTTGGGACCGACAGCTTCTGGCAGGGGGTCGACGTGCCCGGCAGCGCACTACAGAACGTAATCATCACACGATTGCCGTTTAGTGTCCCAGACCAACCCTTATTGGAAGCAAGATTGGAGGCCATACGGGCTGCCGGAGGCAACCCGTTCCGCGATTACCAGCTCCCTGAAGCAATCATCAAGTTAAGACAAGGATTCGGGCGTTTAATCCGAACTCGCAGGGACACTGGAATGGTCGTACTTCTCGACCCCAGAATTTCCACAAAGCCCTACGGTCGACTCTTCATCAAGGCATTGCCCAAGTGTGACCTGGTCGAAGAAGATGCCTCACCTGACGAAGAGCAGGTATGGGAGGACTGGTAGTCCAATTCAAGAATCCGATTCGGCATCGGCGTCCTGGGCATTCGGATTGAGCCATTTCAAGCGACGCTGCTCCTGTTTTGACACTGCTTTGGGGATCGGCTGCAGCTGCCATGATGTGCGAGGCGTTTCCGCCAACGTCACATCGAATTTCATCACCTTGCCGCGACGCACAACCAGGACTTCCTTGGTGTCCCCAGGTTTGTACCGCTTGAGCCGCTCGCGCCAATTCTCAGCGCGCACGCGAAAACCATCCCAGGCGACAATTTCGTCATCGACATTCACTCCCCCTCGATAAGCCGGACTGTCACGTACCACGCGCGATACCAGCAATTGCCCGTCCCGTGCTCTTGTCGACACACCAAACCACGGACTCGATTTCGCGGCCGCCTGGCCAGTAGCGCCCGGACCTTTCTTTTCTGGACGAAACTCCAAGCCCCACCACTTCAACGCCGGGCTGAAATCCAGCATTCCGGGCAGATCGACATGCTGCTGGAACCACTCGTTGAGATCCGCCCCCGCCACTTGACTCGCCAACTCACGAAACTCCTGCGAAGAATAGCCTCGCTCCCCAGCATGCTGCTGATAAAGTGCCCGCATCAGATCATCGAGCGATTTCTCACCATCCGTGAGCTGACGAATCCTGGCATCCAGTAGAAATGCGACGGCCGCGCCTTTGGTGTAATAACTCATTCGAGCATTGCCGGAGTTTTCGTCTGGTCGATAAAACTTGATCCAAGTGTCGTGCGAAGAATCTCTCAAAGACTGCACCAGACGTCCGGGGGTTTTTCTGACCGACTCAATTATCCTGGAGAGCCGCTCGAAGTACTCTTTCTGACTGCACACACCTGCTCGCACCAATGCCAGGTCCTGGTAATAACTGGTAATTCCCTCGGCAATCCACAACGTGGGAAAATAGACTTCGCGCGCATAGTCGTATTCAACAAGTTCGCGTGGTCGCAACCGCCTGACATTCCAGGTATGAAAAAACTCGTGGCTCACCAAAGCCAGCCAATCCAGATAGTCTTTCCGTCTTCCGTAATTCCAACGGCTCGTCATCAACACAGTACTGTTGTCATGCTCCAGGCCACCACGGCTCTCTGTCACGAGGTTTAAAAAAACGTAGCGAGGGTAGGGGACCGAGCCCCACATCCGCTGATGCTCCGCCACCACTTTTGCGGCAGCCTGCGCGGCAACCGCGCCATCCCACAGCCCGTCGCCACCCTGGTTTACTAACCAGTGTTCACGCTCACCCGCTCGGAAAGGAAACACTGTGGGATTACCAGCCAGGATCGGTGAATCGACTAGCTCGTCAAAATTCTTTGCCACGTACGCATGCGGATCATCTCCCGGCAATAGTTCCAGCGCACAAATGGAACGCTTCCAGGAGGGAGGCAATTTGAGGCAAATACGATGCGGCCGATCCTCTGCACCACGTAGTGTAAGAAACGTCGGAGCACCGTTGAGAATTGCAAACTCCTGGTCAACCCAGTTGGTTCGCACCGACATTTCACGGCAATACAAACGATACTTGAGTCGAATAGTCTCCAGCCCTTGAGTCTTTACTTCCCACACATGTTTGTTGCGTTTCTCAATGGCCAATTGCCGTTTCATATCCGCCGTAGACGCTTCCAATCCTTCGATGTGGCGCGCGTACTCTCGAATCAAATACGACCCTGGCGTCCACGTCGCCATAGTGAGTTCGATCGTGTCTCGGCACCCTGTCGGAAGCACAATCTCGACATCTGCGTAGTGATTCCTGGCTTGTGGAAAGCGAACCGTGTATTCAATCGGGTCCGCAGCCTCCAGGCAGAGTGGCATCAGTGTCGTCACGGCCGCAATGAACCACGTTGTCACGAGCGGCCCTGGTGAGGTCAAGGTGGCCATATGTTCGATCCCCTGTCGGTAAGACCATGCAAGCCTTGGGGGCACAACCGCAAGTAAGGTGCCCTGTTCGGATACTCAACGGTGTCCGGGCCCGGGAAAACAGGGCACACGATGGCAGTGCCCGCAGGCCTATCGCTACTATAGTCACACCTGACAAGCAAGCGAATCTACAGCACAAATCGAGACTCGGAAGACGAATCAACATCTTGTTGATTCTGCTGCCCATGCACCGGGCTGGCACTAGGATTGATCAGAGATCGCCTTCCAGAGCTTCGGCGGAGACATCGGTAATTCGGTCATTCGAACACCAACCGCATTGTGAATCGCGATGGCGATCGCTGCCGGGGGTGGCACAATCGGCGTTTCTCCAACACCACGCACTCCGTACGGGTGATCCGGATTAGGTACTTCAACAATGATGGTGTCGATCATCGGTACATCGAGGAACGTCGGAATCCGGTAGTCGAGAAAACTGGCGTTCTTCATCTGGCCCTGATCATCGAAGAAATACTCTTCGTTCAGCGCCCAGCCAATTCCCTGGACCGCGCCACCCTGCATTTGCCCTTCGACGTAACTCGGGTGAATCGCTTTCCCGGCGTCCTGAATCACCGTGTAACGCAAGATCGTGGTTTTCCCAGTGTCCGGATCAACTTCAACGTCAACCAGATGTGCACCAAACCCGTTTGTCGCACCATCGGGAGCTACCGTCGCTCGGCCTACAACCGCTTCTCCTGTGGCATGAAGTTTTTCCGCCAATTCCGCAAACGTGAGCGAATCGCCGTTATGGCTGTAAACTCCACTTTCTACACGGACGTTCTCTGGCGAGCAGTCCCACAACTCCGCAGCGCGGGAAGTCATCTGACCTTCGATGTCCAGCCCTACTTTATAAGCCGCCAAACCTGTCGCAAATGTCACACGGCTTCCACCCGTTACATCCGTATAGCCTACGCTATCCGTGTCAACAACCTGGGGATGGACTTCCTCTGCAGTAATACCCAGCGTCTCTGCTAATTGCATGGCGATCGAAGCACGCGACCCGCCGATATCCGTAGAACCCTCGGTCAATGTGACCGTCCCATCCGGATTCACGTGGGCACTGGCGCTCGACTTGAGGCCACAATTAAACCAAAACCCGAGCGCCACACCGCGTCCACGATTGGGACCTTCCAGCGGACTGTTCCAATGATCACTGGCCTGCGCTGCCTGTAAAACCTCGACACATCCAATACGCGGATAAACGGGTCCATCAACACGGCGTGTCCCCTCAGTAGCTGCATTCTTGAGCCGCAACTCCAGGGGATCGATTTCGAGTTTCTCAGCGAGTTCATCCAACACGGTCTCGCACGCCAAGGCCGCATGCGTCGATCCCGGTGCGCGATAAGCTTGCGTCTTGGGCTTATTAAGAACAACGTTGTAACCATCGACTTTGGCATGCTCAAAATCGTAACAGCTAAATACGCACATGCAGGCCGGACCAATCGGTCCACCAGGAAACGCTCCAGCATCAAAAGCAATCCAGGCTTCACCTGCGGTAAGTTTGCCTTCCTTGGTCGCTCCCAATTTGACTCGCATAAAGGACCCGGGTGTTGGCCCGGTGCCTTCGAAAACTTCATCACGCTGCATGGTCAGTTGCACCGGCCGGCCAGACTTCTTGCTGAGCAACGCGGCAACTGGCTGTAAATAAACTGTAATCTTCCCACCAAAACCGCCACCTATTTCGCAAGGAACCACTTTCACCTTGGAAATCGGGATTTGCAGGATCTCAGCGACCTGCGCACGGCACGCGAAGGACCCCTGAGTCGAAGTCCAAACCGTCAGGTTCCCATCTTCGTTCCAATCCGCGGTCGCAACATGTGGTTCAATGTAACCCTGGTGCACAGTCGCGGTCTTAAACTCCCGCTCAACCACCACATCTGCCGCCGCAAACCCCTCTTCGGCGTCACCCTTGAGAAAGTGGATTTCCTTGTCCACATTGCTCGGCTTGTCAGACTTCTTTCCCATGTCGTCAGTAAACACATTGTCGTGTAACAGCGGCGCATCTTCACGCATCGCGTCCAACACCCAGGTCACCGCGGGCAAGGGTTCATATTCCACTTTGATCTTCGCGATCGCCTCGGCCGCAACATGCACATCCGAGGCGGCGACCGCTGCCACCGCCTGCCCCTTGTACAACACCTTCTCCCTGGCCAGAACGTTGTCCCCAAGATGCGCCATATTGACGACACCCTCACCCAAGTCGGCCATCTTGTCGACCAGGTCGGGCATATCACTTGTCGTAATTACGGCAAAAACCCCGGGGTGCGCTTCGGCTTCTGACGTATCGATCGAGACGATCCTGGCGTGTGCGTGCGGACTGCGGAGCACTCGTCCGTACAGCATCTTTGAGAACTTCACATCGGCGCCGTACTTGGCCTTGCCGGTTACTTTGTCCATGCCGTCATGGCGTATCGGTCGGGTACCAATGACCTTGTACTGTGAGCCTGGAACTGGTGTGTTCATCCTCTCAAATCCTGTACTAACACAGTAATGGAGTAACTGTCCGGGAACGTCACACGCAACACTGGTTTGCGGCTAACGGGCTTCCGGAACGGCCTTAAATCCTCATCGCCACAGTGGACAGGCCACTGCGGATCCCACAGCACTCATGTTGCCGATTGCAGCCGATCGGCAGCCTCTTGAATCGATCGCACGATCTTATCGTAGCCCGTACACCGGCAGAGATTGCCTGCCAGATTGAAGCGAATTTCCTCTTCGGTCGGGTCAGGGTTACGATCCAGCAGAGCCTTCGCGCCGACAATGAAACCAGGAGTACAGATCCCACACTGCAGCGCCGCACCTTCGAGAAAACACTGCTGCAACGGATGCAAGTGCCCCTGCTGCGCAATCCCCTCAATCGTCGTAATTTCAGCGCCCTCTGTTTCCACCGCCAACACCAGACAACTATCGACCGGAAGCCCGTCTAACAACACGGTGCAGGCACCACAGTTGCCGTTATTGCACCCCTCCTTGGAACCGGTCAGATCGAGGACCTCACGGAGTACTTCCAGCAAACTCTGTCGAGGCTCGCAAAGGAATTCCGTTTCTTCACCGTTAATGGTTGTTGTGACGTGTGTCTTCTTAGTCACGTTTTGCTTCCTTGAAGAAGATACTCTCGGCCTGCTTCGAAACCTGATGGATCTCGGTCAAGCGATGTCGCTATCTGATGCCCCACCCTGTACGGGCAACTTCTTATACCGGCAATTCAGTGGCCAGTAGGACCCTAACTGTCTTGAACCCTCTGATGGGCTAACGCTAATGTACGTTGCGTCAGCACGCCCGCCAGGTGCACTCGGAATTCCACCGTTCCGCGCATGTCGTCAATCGGCGACGCCACTTGCCGGGCCAGCACACCTGCTTCGGAAAAATTCTCTTCTGTGGGTGCTTTGCCAACCAGAAACTGACTCGCCTCTTCAGCCAGCACGGGTGTCGGCGCGACCGCACCTAGGGCAATCCGTGCAGATTTAATCGCGTTTCTCGAATCATCCAATTCGATCCAGGAAGCAGCCGACGCTACCGCGATATCCATTTCATTGCGAGGAATGAATCGCTGGTACGCAGAACCCGCGTTTGCCGGTTGCGGAGGTAGTGTCAGCGTCGCCAACAGCTCTCCAGGCTGCAGTGAATTTTTCCCCGGCGCTGTGCAAAAATCACTCACGGGGATGCTACGGCGCCCCTCCGGCCCAGCCAAATGGCAAACGGCCTGGTGTACCAATAGCGGCGGTATCGAGTCGGCTGCAGGTGATGAGTTGCACAAATTCCCACCCACACTAGCTCGGCTTTGAATCTGCCAACCACCGATGATTCGTGTTGCGTCTACCAGGGCAGGGTATGCATTGACGACATCCGCCGTCGTGTAAATCTGGTAACAAGGCGTCGCTGCACCCAGACACAATCCGGAGTCGGGAGCGTACTCTAATTGCAGCAATTCAGGGATCTTTTTGACATCAATCACCAGGTCTGCAGAACGCATCCCTTCACGCAACTGCACCAAGATATCAGTTCCACCTGCCAGCACGCATGCTCGTCCACCCGCATCCCGCAAAGCCGTCGCTGCGGCTGTGAGGTCCGTAGGCGCAACGTATTCAAATCCACTCAACGTTGTCAGCCCTCCCATTCACGTCGATCACAGCCCTCTTTAACGGGGCCACAAACGCAGCTCCTGTAACCTTTTGACAGAGACTGGAACTATGGTCATGTTCGCAGCAGGTTGTCAAGTCGCGGCCAGACAAAATAGACCAGCGACTTCCCACCGGGTTACGAGCAGCTAACCTCCTGGAAGAGCCTATTGCCCCGCACCCAGAGTTGCCATTTCAGCACCCAACAGACGAGCGTATTCTATTTGCCGCCCAGCAGACGCAACGTGGGGCAAATTTGCGGCCAACGCCACGTTCTCTAACGTGCGAATCAAACGTTGGCATTTCGCCCACTTTCGATCCCGGTTCAGCTGCTCTTGCGATAAGCGATTCAACCGACGCCGCAACTGCGAAAATCTCTTGTAACCCTTGTGAGACTCAACACACTCCACAATCGCATCCGCTTCTTTCTGAATGATGGTAGCCGCACTCGGGTGCCAGGGGTTTGCGAGTTCCGGCCAGCGATTGATGACCTCGCGCCGAATTCGTGCGGCCAGCTTATCGTACTGACCTCGCATCTTGTTACGATTCGAAAGTCCATCCTTGTTTTCTTTGGCCAGCCGTGAAGCAACCGTCTGTGCCTGACGAGCACGCCTCGATTCAAAGAACTCGAGTTGACCTGAAAGTCCTTGCAGAACGACACGCTCTTCGGGGCGAGCGAGATCGAGCAGGTCCGCGAACGCACTGTCGGGATGCCACAGTCGAACTACAGGCTGCGGTGGCCGCTCATCGCGTCGTCGCTTGCGTCGGTTTCCCTTGGATCCCGGCTTCGGATATTCGCTATAAGCTCGCAGAAATGCGTCCGAAGTCTTGACCGAAATGTCAATGGTAGAGGACGTCAACAACGCATAGGCGTGCGCTTCCGAAAAAGAAACAACTCCATCCTCGTTGTAATCGCAACTGGACACCGCCTGGCCAGTCCGTGTCGCCCCGAGGATCGCTGCCCAAAAGTAGCTGCTGTATTCGTGATAGTTCTCTTCATTGATATCGGGGGTACAACCGGCAGCGGGTCGCGTCTGGACGGTGGCATAAAAACCGCAACGATTGGGCTGAGCCAGTCCCTTGGACGAATCGCCCTCCTTGAAAATCACATTTGCAAACCCGCCCGAGTAACACTGCACCATTACCAACACCACCGGAACTTCGGCAGGAAGCTTATCCAAATGTCTCGTCAACTCAGTCATCAAGATTGGCTGATTATTCCACAAAAACAATTGCGTATTCTCCGGCCGTTTTTTGTCCTTTGATTTTCCACCGTGTGCAGTGACGTAAACCACCAAACGATCACCAGCCTTCAGTTGAGCCCCTTCCTCAACAAACCAATCAGCCAGATTGCTACGTGTGGTCGCCCCAGTCACACCAGGCACCTGGTGAGATCGGTAACGGTGATTCAAATAATTCGTTTTGCGGAAAATCGTCGCCAGCAGCAAATTAACGCGTGGCAGCTTGGCCTCTGCATCGACGTATTGCAGGTCGCGACCGGGGTCGTCTCCATCACTGAAAAAGATGTCATGCTGAACCGGGCCTGCGGGATACCGGGCTTCCAACACGTGTTGAAAGAAGTGAACGTTCTTCTCCAGGGAAATCTGGTTACCTGTCGGCGCATAACCGCCACCCACGGTAAGAAAATAATCCGCGGATCGAACCTGCGTTACAACACACAGGAAATGCAGGATCAGCACCGCAGCCGAAAGTTCCAAGCGTGCCATGGCACTCTCCTTTAAACTGGGAACGAACGTTGCCCGCTATCTTAACCTGAAACGTACGCATCGCCGCAAATACGGCCAAGAAACCGGCGGCGCAGTTGCCCGCTTTGCGTTCAACATGGCATAATACGCAGACTTGCAGATTATTCGTACCCAACGGGATACCATTCCATGGTCGACCTTCCACTTGTTTTTCGGGTTCGCCAGCGATTCCAAGATCCACGCATTGACGACATCGCCGCTGAAACAGAGCAACAATTAGCGAGCCTCAGCCTCGGTGCGACGATCAAACCGGGTCAGTCGGTAGCGATCACCGCGGGGAGCCGTGGAATCGCCAATATTCCGGTCATCATCAAAGCGATCGTCGACCACGTTAAACAACTTCAGGGTGAACCGTTTATTGTTCCGGCAATGGGAAGTCATGGAGGCGGTAAAGCTGAAGGGCAAAAGCATATTCTGGAATCGTATGGAATCACCGAAGATTTCTGCGGCTGCCCGATTCGAGCCACGATGGAAACCGTCATCGTCTGCGACGCGGCTGAAGGTTTTCCAGTTCATTTCGACAAGTTTGCCTCCGAAGCGGATCATGTGATTGTTTGCGGGCGGGTAAAACCACACACGAATTTTGTGGGCGACATCGAAAGCGGCCTGATGAAGATGATGTTGATCGGCCTGGGCAAACATAACGGCGCCCGAATCTACCACCGCGCGATTCAAGACCACAGCTTTGGACAAATTGTTCGCAGTGTCGCACGAGAAGTCCTCGCAAAATGTCGGATTGCAGCTGGATTGGCAATCGTTGAAAACGGCCTGGACGAAACGGCACTCCTGGAAGCCGTCGCGCCTGAAAACTTCGAAGCGCGTGAAAAAGAGCTGCTCGTTAAAGCCAAGGACTGGATTCCCAAACTTCCATTCCCCCACGCGGATGTGCTTCTCATCGACGAAATTGGCAAGAACATTAGTGGCTCCGGACTCGACACCAATGTGGTAGGAAGAAAATTCCTGGACCATCAAGCCGCGGAAAATGAATACCCCAAAGTAAAACAAATCTGTGTCAGAGGTTTGACGGAAAAAACCCACGGCAACGCCGCCGGAATCGGTCTGGCGGAGTTTTGTCGGTCGCGAGTCATCCGGGAAATGGACACCTACGCAACACGTACAAATTGCTTGACAGGCGGACACGCGACCGGGGCAATGCCTCCCCTGGACTACGAAACCGACCGCGAAATGCTCGAACACGCATACCAGGTCGTCGGCCTGGTGGCCCCGGAAGAGTCCAGGCTGTTATGGATTCACAACACTCTCGAAGTCACCGAACTGGAATGCTCTGCCGCCTACTGGGAACAGGCCAAGGAAGCGGACAACCTGGAAATACTGAGCGATCCACGACCGATGCCTGTCGGAGACGACGGCAATTTACCCGACGACTTTCTGCTCACTAGCGAAACCGAGACTGTCGGAGCGTCCTGACAGCCGCGAGCACACCCGGTTGTAGCTCCTCTCGCAAGAAACGTGGCTCCTCGCGCAAAGCTATGACACCTGCAACGACTTGTGGAACCTGTGGTGTCCTGTTGCCACCCGATGCGGCTGAACAAGGTGTTACGACTTGTCCCAAGTGCACTTATGCAAAAGGACAAGCGGTGCCCACCGTAACCGGATCGCCCGCAACCCCACCAGCGCCTCCCATCAATGACCCCTATCAGCAGTTTAGGGTCTTTGATGAGCAGACCGAATGGATTTACGACGGCGAAGAACTGACCAGCGGCACGCGGTACCAGGAACTGCCCGTCGACGCGAACAAAGTTGCGGTGCCACGAAAAGTGATTTACCTGCAGGGAATTCTGCTTAGCCTGGTTGCCATCAGCTGCTTTTCTCTAGGTATGCTTGTCGGCCAACAGAATTCCGCGCTGTCCAACCGTTCGGCCCCGTCCCAACCCTGCCTGATCCAAGGCCTCGTAAGCTATACCAGCAACGCCGGCCAGCGAATGCCAGACGATCGGGCCGTTATTATTGCAATCCCCGAGACACTGAATCTCGACGAGAAGCTGAATCACCGTGAATTGGGCGTCACTGAACACCCTCCCGACACGAATCGCCATCCCGACATTCTGTTGCTGCGCACCGCTGGGGGAAACCACGTTTGGAGCAACGCACGCGGTGAATACCGCATTCAATTAACACAAACCGGCAACTATTTCTTCTTGTTCTTGTCACGGCACCGCGCCCGTCCTGAGAATTTTGTCCACGACCGGAAACAACTCGCGCAAATCGGTCGCTACTTTGAGTCCGCAATAGATTTACTGGGCAACAAAAGTTACCATTGGGAGCGCGTGAACATTGAGAAGAATCGCACTTTCGACACGGATTTTTCTCCTTGACCCGATGACGCCCCGAGCGACGACGACTGCCCACGCCAGTAAGTCATCATCCACAACAATCGCAACCTGCTTGAAAGCACAACCGATGTACCGTGGCCTTTGCCTCGCCCTGCTGCTGTTCGCATGCAATCTGCCCATACTGGCCTGGGGAGCGAAAACTGGTGCCGCCACCTGGCATGCTGGGGCCGCACGGACCCGCATTACACCAGATCGCATGATCTGGATGTCCGGCTATGGCAACCGCAACCAGCCCGCACAGGCCACACTCACAGACCTGTGGGCGAAAGCCTTAGTTTTGCAAGATCCCAACGGCCACCAGGCACTTGTCATCACCCTTGATCTGGTCGGTATCGATCGCGATCTGTCCGTAATCATTTGCAAGCAAATCGAAGACAAGCTGGGCCTGGAACGCAACCAAATCGCGATCTGCTGCTCCCATACGCACACCGGCCCTGCACTGCCCAATAATTTACGAGTGCTGCACTATCTGCAAGTCGACAAATCCCACCAACAGTTGCTGGATGCCTACGCCACGGAGCTCGTACAACGCGTCGTATCCACCGCCCAGGCTGCAGTAGCCACGCTCGAACCCAGCCAACTGAGTTGGGGTAGCGGCCGAGCTACATTTGCGGTCAATCGACGAGAAAACTCAGAATCCGGAGTCCCGGCACAACGTCTTCAAGGCGGCTTGAAAGGCCCCTTGGACCACGATGTCCCGGTACTGGCAGTCCGCAACACCACAGGCACACTGAAATCGGTGTTGTTCGGATACGCCTGTCACGCTACGGTTCTTAGTTTCTATAAGTGGTCCGGGGATTATCCGGGCTTTGCCCAGATCGAACTGGAACAAAATCACCCTGGCTGTGTCGCACTGTTTTGGGCCGGATGTGGCGCAGATCAAAACCCATTGCCTCGACGCACCGTCGCACTTGCCCGACACTACGGGCGACGTCTGGCAGACGCAGTCGATACTGTCCTGTTGACCAGCCAGATGCACCCCATCACTGGAAAACTAGAAACTTCGTACCGCGAAATCGACCTGGCGTTGGCTCAATTACCCTCTCAAGAAACACTGAAAACGGAAGCGATGTCCTCGAATCGATTTGTCGCAACCCGGGCCCGTATGCTGCTGGCAAAACAGGAACAGGGACAGCCGCTGCCGAAGAGCTACCCCTATCCTATCGGCGTCTGGAAGCTGGGGAATGACGTACAGTTCATCGCACTTGGTGGTGAGGTGGTAGTCGACTTTGCGGTTCGCCTGAAAGCCGAACTATCCGGGGTGCGCACCTGGGTTGCGGGCTATACAAATGATGTGATGGCTTATATCCCGTCTCGCCGGGTTCTCCGTGAGGGTGGTTACGAAGGTGCCTCAGCCATGGTCTACTATGGCTTGCCTGGCGTCTGGTCCGAAGAAGTGGAAAAACGGATTGTCGACGAAGTGCAACATCAGCTCACTCCCTGATCTTATCTCGTGGGAGTATTTCGCAAGGAAGGCCGTTTGGTAGCGATGGGTTCTCCTGTTCAATCCCTGGAAACACAGGCCACAACGCCTGCCGCGCCAGCGCTTGCAGAAGCAGCAATCCGCCCGGAGTCTCCCGCGGCAACGGCAACGGAAGCAAAACGCCCTGCGACACCATTTCATTACTACCCCTTCTGGTCACCCCGATTCTGGCATGGCATGACACTGGGGCCCTGGCTACGGCTGCTACGCCGCAATGGCCTGCTCAGCGTCCATCCTCTCCGCTACCCATTGCTCATCGCTGTGACGTTCTTTTCGTCTCTCAATGGCGTCCTTCGCATCGTTCAGCGGATCACACACGGTAAACGCCTGGCGCAGACATCGCTACCGACAGCTCCGCTGTTTATTGTTGGTCACTGGCGTAGCGGTACGACCTACCTGCACGAACTCATGGTTCAGGATCGTCGTTTTGCCAGTCCTACTAGCCTGCAATGCTTTCTACCGCATCATTGGCTGTTGACCGGATGGCTGTTCAACCGTTTCGGTAGCTTTCTACTGCCCAAGAAACGCCCGATGGACAATGTGGAAACCGGCTGGGACCGGCCGCAGGAAGACGAATTCGCCCTCCTCTCGATGGGCGCGCCTTCACCTTATGAGCGCATGGCTTTTCCGAATCACCCGCCCCGTCACATGGACTACCTGACTATGGAGGGGCTGACTGAGCATGAGCTGGAACATTGGAGCAACAAACTCAAGGAGTTTCTGGTCACAATCGCCTACAAGAATCCAGGCAAACAGATCATTCTTAAATCCCCACCGCACACCGGACGTGTGAAACTCCTAGCCAAGCTATTTCCAGAAGCACGCTTCGTCCACATCTCTCGTAATCCTTATTCGGTCTTTGCCTCCACACGGCGACTTTGGCAGTCACTGGACGAAGTTCAAGGATTGCAATTGCCACGCCACGAAACACTTGACGATTACGTATTCGAATCTTTTGACCGGATGTACGGTGCCTTTGAGCGTGCGCGGGAAGAGTTACCAGATGACCGCATCTGCGATGTCAAATACGAAGATTTGACACGGGACCCACTGGGACAGTTGAACGCCATTTACCAGCACCTCAATCTGGGCGACTTCAGCGAAACCCGCGAACAAGTGGCCGCGTTCACCAGCAAGCAACGGGACTATCGCACCAACCAGCACTCGTTGGACGAGGCAACCCGAAAGACGATCTACCAGCGCTGGTCAGGTTATTTCCGACGATACGGTTATGATGCCTGAAAACCCGCGGCCGGCACCCACCCTATCGGGTGCAAGTGCGCTGAAGCCTCCCCTGCCATTACTGATCACCGGGATCGCCGGCGTAGCCGGCTACAACGCATTCCACTACTTTCGCGCACGTTACCCCGGGCAGGTGATCGGCACGCGACGCGCCGGCAACCGACGCCTCACCGGCGAAGGGGTTGCCGCCTGTGACATCCATGACCCGACACGTTTGGAGTCGCTGTTTCAGCAGCACTCCTTCGCGGCAGTACTGAACGCAGAAGGAACCTGCGCGCTGCGCAGCTGTGAGCTCGACCCACCACTGGCATGGAGAATTAATGTGCTGGGTGTCGCCAACCTGCTGCGACTATTGCAACCCACCACCCGGCTGGTTCACTTGTCCGTCGACCTGGTCTTTTCCGGGAATGGTGCTGGAGACTATCTCGAAACCGATCCGACGGACCCAGTTACCGTTTACGGCAAAACGATGCGTCAATCCGAGCGACTGGTACTCGATTCCCACCCGGCGGCAACCGTACTCCGCATCTCACTGCCGATGGGCATCAGCTTTAACGGACACGCAGGCGCAATCGACTGGATCCAGGCTCGTTTTCAAGCAAGTAAACCGGCCACGCTGTATTACGACGAAGTCCGCACACCGACCTACACCGACTGCCTGAATCGTACGCTCGAACGGATACTGGCCGGCTCCAACCGTGGCGACGGCCCTTTTGCCGGCCTGTTCCATGCCGGCGGGCCGAGACAATTGAGCCTGTACCAGATCGCACAAATCGTCAACCGCATCGGGGGCTACGACCCGGACCTGCTGATTGGCTGCCCCCGCCAGGCAGCGGGCCCCATACCACCGCGCGCGGGCAACGTCACGCTCGATTCAAGCCGCCTGGCAGCACAACTCGGATCAGCGCCCTTTACGCCCTGGCCATTGGACGGCAGTCAGGTACCAACCGATCGCCAATGGCATCACGTGCGGCAGGGGGACGAATCCCCTGACCTGCTGACAAACACGCTCTATCGCAATCCGGCGTATCCAGGCAACGGCCCAGAGCGGCCAGACACGGACCACCACTAAGCCTCCGTAGCAGCCTCTTCTCCCGCCAGCTCAATGACCTTGTACCCGCCCTGCGCTTTATAGTACAGCAACAGAATCAGGAATCCGATTGCCATCCCCGTGGGAAGCAACGCGGTCGTTGCCAGAGCAGAACGACCGCCGAGCGTAAACGCATCCTTGATCACCTGGGAGTTGGGATCGTCAGCATTCTCCATAGCAGCCTGCTGCTTGTCGGCTATGAGCTCCTGAAATTCGACGATCTTGATTCCCATCGACTTCCCCCAGGAAGGAAACGAGTTGGTCTCCGGTGCCTTGAACTCTGCAAAGACTTCAGCATGATTCGCTTCCAGATGGGCGCTCGTCGCCTGAGACTGCCAGACCCCAATCAGCTCACCCCCAATCAGCCCCACGGAAAGCATGCCCGCCCCGCCCAAGGCACTCATGGCGACCGCGCCGCACTGGGGATAGCGTTCCCCCGCCACAGCCAGCATCGTCGGCCACAGAAAGGCCTTGCCCAGCGCGTAGAGCGTAGCCGCGGCAAAAATCATACCTACCGTAGAAATCTCGGTGGACAACCAGAGCAGCCCCATGACTGCCAACACTGAACTCAGCAGCAACAACCCAATGGGATTGATCTGGTGCACAATCGGACCAGCAAAGAACCGCAAGGCAAACATCAAAAACGAGGTATAGATCAGGACCGTCACCGAGTTACTGACCAGGTTCTCCATCAACCGGGTCTGCCACGAGTCAACCCCCAACTCCATGAAACCAATCAAAGCGTGCAGGAGAATGAGGAGCAAAAATGGCGGCGCGGCAAAACAACTAAAGAGAACCCCGTAACTCACTTTCCCCCCCTGGGTGACGGTGTCTGGAAAGGCCTCTTTTAGCGACATCAGCATCAAAATCACCAGAATTACCGAGTAAGAGGCCAGGGCATAATGCCAGGGAATTTCGGCAATCGCCGCCGTACTATTCTGAAAACAGAACGCCAAAACGCCACCCACAATCAATCCACCTGGCCAACCAGCGTGCAAGATGTTCAGGTAGTGGGTCTGATTTTCCGGATAGAGCTGTCCGACCAGTGGGTTAATAACGGCTTCGTACAGACCGTTGCAAACCGCGAACAGAAAAACACTCCAGAAGAGGAGGTTGGTAACGTACGCAGTCGCCTGCTCGGGATCACTCTGTTTCAGCCCTTCATAGTAGCTGGGAGCGTAAAGCAACATTAAGGCGCTGACGATATGCAGCAGCACGGCCACTAGTAGCAACCGCTTGTAGCCGATCCCTTCAACCAGCATGCCGCCCAGAAAGATAAACACCCCAAAACCGGTAAAACCGGCTCCCATGATCATCCCAAAATCGGCACCACCAATACTAAACTCATTTGCCCAGGCCGGGCCACTTGCCGCCCGAGTAGCAAAACCCATTCCGGCCGCGATCAACGTCAGGAAACTGACCAACATCAACGTTCCACGATTTTTCGCAACGTCCATCGACGTAAGCTCCCGAGGGTTAGGGAGGAAGGTGGGTAGCGGATGTGCCGCGGATCTCCCAGGGAGAAACAGGCTCCATCACATTCAGGCGCCGCCTCGCTGCCACCACTGACTGATGAAAGAGTGAGCCAAGAGACCGAGTATACCGGTTGGTCGCGGGAAGTAAACCGACCAGTTCTCGCAGCCAGCAGCCTATAATTGTGGACATGGACACGCCAATCATCAACATCCTGTTATTGGTAACCGATGGCGAACGCCCAATCGACTGGAGCGATCATACGTCGTTGCGGGTCTGGCAAGATAAAGAGTGCATGCCACCCGCACTGCAGCTGGATATTATCGTCAGCGACAGTCCCCAGCTCCCGCGCGACGCGCTGGCTGACTCGCGACTGCAAGACCGGACACAGTTCGGCCTGATTCTCGTCGGCTGCCAGTCGGCAGAATTCGCCGCCGACGTCCACCTGCCCGCTGATGCGACCAGTCGGGAAATGCAGCTCGCTTGTCAATTGCTGGGAGCACTGGTTCAGCAACGCCGTCTGCAGCGGCACAGGGCAGGAGAGTTTCAGATGCTCGAACAGTGGGCGCTACAGGACCCGCTAACCGGCCTGCCCAATCGACGTGCGTGGGACCAGCAAGTGCAGCAGTTGTCCAGCACCAGTGCACCGCTCAGCCAACCGGTCTGCCTGGTGATACTGGACCTGGACAAGCTCAAGGACGCCAATGACACACGCGGACACGACGCGGGAGACGCCGTGCTGCTGGCGGCCGCCAGCGGACTGCGTAGCGCACTGCGAGCAAGCGACTTTGCCGCCCGCTGGGGGGGCGATGAATTCGCCCTGCTACTCCTCAATGTTCCGCCGCAACATGCCCACGCGATCGTTGAACGCATTCGCGCCGCACCCGACCGGCAAATCAACGAACAAACCGACCAGCCTGTTACGTTGAGCGCAGGGCTG
>MDTE01060961.1_pt1 | contig 27460 bp, 21 predicted proteins | sample 811231 | NCBI WGS metagenome assembly MDTE01 (sample SAMN05326651, study PRJNA326480) | marine metagenome | isolation source: seawater | place: Indian Ocean: Red Sea | collected 2010
CAAACTCAGATTCTAGCACTCTCCTCAACAAATATGTACCGGATCCTTCAGCCTTGATCTCTTAAGAGATCTTCTGCTAGATCAACTAACTCACTATTGCCCACGTAGAGGGGTACCCGTTGATGCAGCGAGTCAGGGACGATCTCTAACACATCCCCGTATCCGGTGCTTGAACGACCACCTGCCTGTTCTGCAAGCATAGCGATCGGTGAGCACTCGTAGAGAAGGCGCAGTTTACCATTCGGAGCATCCTTCCCTTCCGGATACATAAAGAGGCCTCCCTGGAGTAATGTCCTATGGAAATCCGCCACGAATGACCCGATATAGCGCGAACTGAAGCCACCTCCATCCTTCAAGTGATCAATGAGTAGTTGTTGCCCAGTTTTCCAAGTATTGTAGTTAGCTTCGTTAATCGAGTAGACGTGCCGTGGGGGATCAGGGAAAGACATGTCCTGGTGACTCAAAACAAATTCTCCAACGGACGGGTCCAGTGTGAAACCGTGAACACCTTTGCCCGCAGTATACACTAGCATAGTGGATGATCCGTACAGGACATAACCAGCTGCAATCTGTTTTTTGCCGGCTTGTAAGAAGTCCTTCAATTCACCGCTCTCTGAACTGGAAATCATCGAATGAATACTAAAGATAGTTCCGATGGAGACATTAACATCGATGTTCGATGAGCCATCTAAAGGATCATACGCAACAACGTACTCCCCTCGTGAGAAGTCATCTGGCACCGACCAGAAAGTTTCATTTTCCTCGGAAGCCATACATGCGATCAAGCCTGAGCGATAAAGAGCCCTTTGGATAACCTCATCGGCAAAAACGTCTAGCTTCTGGACTTGCTCCCCGTGTGAGTTTTCTCGCCCAATCTCACCTAGGATTTCAGATAGTCCTGCTCGATTAACCTCACGGGAGATAACCTTGGCAGCTAAAGCAATATCACTGATCAAACTCACTCCAGACACCTGATCTGCTAGCAGATCTAGAGCTTCTTCAAGAATGACTACGGTTTGTCCACTAGCTCTCTTCATCATCTTTCCCGAATAAATCGTGCTGTCTATGATCGATGACGCGGGCCCTCTCCTCACTATCCTCTTCTGTAAGTCGGTCTCGGAGGATTCGTCTAACCCTCAAGTCATTATGGATGCTAGCGACAAGCATGATAACCATCCCCGCTAACAGACCAAAAAAGGCTACTGCCGTAATCGGAACATCGTACAGGGTTATTACGCCCAACTCCAAGGTCACCGTCTCTGAGCCATTAAGCGACTGCAGTCCCATCGCCAAGCCCACAACCAATAGGATCCCTATCGCACGGATAATCTTGCTCAATTCTGTCCCACTAGTTCAGGCTGGTCAGGCTCCTTTCCAGCAAACGTCGCCCCTGTTGTCCTGTCCAACCCAACATGGGTATAACATCCAATCCGCTCTGAATCACCATCAAAAACGACAACCTTATTTCTACGTGTCCGACCTAGAATCTGCCCAGGATGGCGTCCCACTCGCTCTATAAGAACTTCGTCAATCCTTCCTATCTCCCTGGTATTAATCTCAGATTGGATGCCGCGACTAACTTCTATGAGCTCCTCTAGCCTTTCTTGAGCCTCGAGCGCAGGAACAAATTGATCAGCCGGTAGGCGTGTCGCAGGAGTCCCCTCTCTAGGCGAGTATTTATAGGTGAACGCCTCGTCAAAGCGAACTGTCCTCATCAATTCCAGCGTATCCCGAAATTCGTCATTAGTTTCACCTGGGAAAGCCACAATGATATCAGTAGAGATTGCTATTTCAGGAATTTCCGCCCTCACCATCTCGACTTTCTCTAAAAGGACCTCGACCGAGTACCGTCGAAGCATACGCTTCAGCGTGCGATTGTTACCCGATTGTGCAGGAAGATGTAGGTGCTCACAAACCGCTGGTTCAGTTGCCATCACTTCTACAAGCTCTGGCGTGACGTCATTCGGATGAGGTGAAGTGAATCGCACACGCCGAATACCATCAATTTGAGCAACCTCAGATAGCAGATCAGGGAAGCCAACGCCCATCGATGTGTAAGAATTTACGGTCTGCCCTAACAGGGTAACCTCTGTAACTCCCCTTGATGTTAAATCACGAACTTCATTCAGGATCTCTAACGGATTTCGATTCTTCTCTGGACCCCTAACATAGGGAACGATACAGAACGTACAGCGATGGTTGCAGCCACGTTGGATAGGAACCCATGCTGTGGGTCCCTCCGTACGTCTTTGTTCCAAACCTTCATAATTTTCGCCTAAACTAAGGTCAAGGATAGCAAGCTGAGAACCACGAATCCTAGAATTGCTCTCCCTATCGAGACGATATACCTCAAGGTTTTCAAGTGCATCCGGTAGGCCACGATAACCGTCTGGGCCCATTACTAAATCTACGTACGGTGCCCGCTCAAAAAGAGTCTCTCCCATCCTTTGGGCCATGCATCCTGTGACACCAATTACTAGCTCGGGACGCTCACGTTTGAGGCCGTTAAGCTGTGCTACACGCCCGAGCACACGGTTCTCTGCGTGCTCGCGGATTGCACATGTGTTCACAAGAACTACATCCGCATCCTCGGGTGCTTCGACAATCTTGAATCCACCATTCGCGAGGATACCTTCCATAAGCTCGCCGTCACTAATGTTCATCTGACAGCCGTACGTCTCGACGTACGCACGTTTTGAGCGAGTAATCTTGGTCATTCTAGAATGGCAGCAGGGTCTTGAGATAATTCAATGTATAAGTGCTCCTTGTCACCCTGCAGAGTGCCACTATACCGAGGACTCGACAAACCCTTACTCTCTCGATCTAAGCCGACGAGGCCTACCCGTATGTAATCTCCGGTAAGGGCCGTTCCGCTCTCACCCTCGACAATAACCTCCGCTGGCCCGCCAATACGAGATGCCTTATATGCTAATCCTTTATCGTTAGCCATCTCTCGAAGTTCCCGACTACGTTCTCCCGCGATCCGCTGCGGAACGGAGCTAGGAAGCCTCGCAGCCACCGTTCGATCTCGCGGAGAGAAAGGAAACACATGTAAATACGTGAACGGCAGTTCCCTAATAAGACTAGACGTTGCTTCATGGTCTGTAGGTGTCTCACCTGGGAATCCCGTGATCACATCAGCTCCGAGTCCAAGTGGCCAGATTCGGTCAGCGATCTCAAGTACGCGTCGCCTGTACTGTTCCTTGGTATGCCAACGCCGCATTCGCTTAAGAACTGGGTCGGCTCCACTCTGGAGTGGCATATGGAGATGGGGCGCAAGTTGTCCGCCCGAGCTCGCCAACAGTTCTATGGTGAGGTCATCAATCTCGGTCGCCTCAATACTACCTAATCTAAAACGAACATCAGGGAGTTTCTCCATTAGCTCGGCTACAAGCCCAGATAATGTCCACTCTGGTGTAAGGTCCTTTCCATAGTGTCCGATATGGATCCCAGTAATAACCAGTTCCGCATGTACTTCAGCCAAAAGTCTTGCTTCTGCGAGTACTTGATCTGGCTGGCGCGAACGCGAGTGTCCTCGGGCAAGCCTCGTAGCACAAAAGGCACACTTGCGGTCACACCCATCTTGGACCTTAAGCCAACCACGAGCTGCGCCTCGGCGCGCCCGAAGCAATTCCCCTCCTACCGGTTCGGTGTCGATGCGGTCTAGCGATGATCGGAGTTCGATTTGTACAGGAGCATTCGATGTTACTACCGATGCAACCGCTATTGGATCATGCCCCGCCACGACTCCTGATACGCCATCCATAGAATCATAGTCGTCAGGGTTCAGGGCAGCAGAGCAACCGGACACAACTATCTGTGCAGATGGCACTTCACGCTTCAGTCGTCTAATAAAACGGCGTGCGTCCGCATCAGCTTGATTGGTCACTGTGCATGTATTTACAACAAAAACATCAGCTTCCGGACGTTCGGTAGTTGTCTCAGCTCCCCAAGCTTCAAGCTCCTGACGCATGCGCTCAGTGTCATACTGGTTTGCTTTGCAACCAAATGTGTGGAAGAGAACGCGCACGGTGAGTATGGTCTCGTTGAAGTTCTTTAGACCGCTATTGAGCTAGTATCCGGAAACTCGGAGTGAAATCGTCGCTCGCCAGTACTCTTCTGTGAGAACAGAACCAGATCTTCGGCCACGTTCAATAGCAGCATCCACACTGCCTAGTACGATATTGTCAGCCTGACTCAAAGAAAGTCCCAGCCCCGCAGAGAATATCCGTTCTGTCGCCACACCACTTCCAAGGGAGAAGGGAAGCTTGCCACTCCGGTATCCAAACCGAAGAGGGAGTGCAAGACCGAAAATATTCGCTCGTGAGAGTTCAAATCCAACCCCTATATTGTTTGTGCTCCCTACCGTAGTTGGAGCATCAAGATCTCTCTCAATATTTGCCCAATCCGCCCGTATTGCACTAGCAGTGACCATAAGCCCAGGTGCAAGCACGATACTGGTACCAAGACGATACTGCATCGGCAAAGAAAAACTCCGGTTCATACCTGGAGTATCATCAGACGCAGTTGCATCTAAATCATCGGACCAAGTAACGCTAGCTGCTACCCGAGCGATCGTACCCAGATTCGCAGCCATGCCACCGGTTAGAGAAGTTCCTGAATACGTCCAACGACTAGTCGTCTGATATGACTCCAAGGCTCCAGGCAATAATTCCGTGCCAAAGTCCCGTTCAAGGCGGCGCAGTATTGAACCCGCATAGCGACCAAGACTGAACCCGAGCGCAGCGCTCGTCCCTATAGGTCTTGAGTATCCAAAATTCAGGCTCCCAATCGATCCATCCTGTTCGAAGCGATCTGTGACTTCATTCTCCTCCCCTCTGAGGTCCAACTCTAAAGACCTCTGGCTCTTGTAGTGCTGATCCAGGAATGAACTGAGGCTCAATGTGAATATTCCAGAGAAAGCTGGATAACCCACCCCCATTAATGGAAAACGACTTCCTTGAATACTTCCTGAGTTTCCTGATTCATGGTCATAGTCAACCCACGATGGCTGACCCACGATTACTGCTGTTGGCACAATGAACATTCCCGCTGCTGCAGGATCACCAGGCAGCAAGCCACTTCCAAAAAGCCCGATCCCCAAGTTGCCAAGTGCTCTAGCACGACCATCGATTGCCTCGACGGGGAGACCCATACCCGCCGCATTGTAAAGAGATTGGGCACCTGCGGGAGCAGTGACCAGAGTGATAATGAGTGCGAGAACTAAAGTCCGTATGAACTGTTTCATGGTAGTTCCATGGCTCGACCCACAGTGATGACCAATCTGAGAACGGGACCATTTTCATCTCCCGGTCCGTGAAAAGAAGCATAGGCAATCGAGATTGGCTCAAAAACTGATAATAGAGCCAGCGTCTTGGTAGGATTTATCCCATCCTGGCTATCTAATAGGTCCCTGACAAACTCAGTAATTGGAATTTCAATATCTGTCCCAGATTTCACACCAAAAGCGTCAGGTCCAACCCGTTGTCCTAACAAACCGGTCAAGGATTCACCCAACGGTGCCTTCGGTAGAGCATCTCGTCTCAGAACCTGGCGAACGTCCAATCCGATAGAATCTGTCGGCTGAAAAGCTTGTTCGCCTCGTTCGCTTTTCAGAGTGATCGCAGCATAGTTCAGCTGTAGCGGTTCAAGTTCTAGTGGACATCCACCCGCAGCTACACATAGCTCAGCAGGGCCATCTAGATGAGTAGGAATCTTCACGTTGAGTACTGTTCGCCATGCAGGAGCACCACCGATACGGATACCGTTTGCAGGTGCCTCTGGGATTGGATCATACACAAAGCTTATCTCATCACGCTGAGCGCTCAGCACGATAACCGTATCTGGATTAGAGCTTGGACGGGTGTCGAGCCTCAGGACCACCCTAGAGACCTGTAAACGAGCGTTGTCTGTAAGTGATTCGATGCGGGCACCTCGACTAGCATCTGCGGTATCTGCCCAAGCCTCTACTTGCACTGAGTCCAGCTCGAACCAAGCCGAGTCACCTTCAGCAGGATCCCATACGGTTGTGCCAATTAACGTCACTGGGCCTGCCCCAGGCTGAGGCCATGGTCTCAGGTCATTCAGGGTATCCACCGCGGTCAACCATGTCACCGTCCTATTATCCCAAGGTGTTTGAGTCGCACCTAGGCCTAGCTCTACTGCGCCACTATTAGTGCTGGCAATCGTGTCAAAAAAGGCAACAACTCTGCCCCCAATAAAGGTCAAGCTCGAGTCGGGGCGGGTAGTTCCCGTGGTATCCCGGACCTGATGCACCCTAGGGTATGCTGCGAACCGAACTAGGGTACGCGCGTTAAGAATTTCTGCAAATGTCTTGGCTACAACTCCGGTTCCAAGTTCCCATGGTGCTCCATATCCACCAAAAACTTCCAGTTCTGAAGCAAAGTCATCCCAGGGAATTTCGATCTCAAGGGTTATTGGCTCCTCAGGCAAGAGGTTTGAATCCAAGGTTGTGGGGTTCTCTTCTTGGCACGCTGCTATACCCATAGCAGCCAAGCCAATCAAGCTAGGAGTTAGTGATCTATTCACGTTCTTTCATCCGAGGAATTCACCTAATTTAGCCTGAGTAAGCATGCTGGAAGAGAGGAGTCTAATTTATGATCACTGTCCATCTAATCCTTTCCATATCCTGGGGAGACGAGGCGAAAGTCCTGTGAGAATCTCATATCCAATCGTATCCGCCTGTTCTGCAATCTCATCAACTGTAATCTGCTCATCTTTATCTGAACCGATCAATGTGGCTATGTCACCTAAAGATACATTCGGGATCTCAGAGATGTTTACCACTGTTACATCCATCGAGATCCGTCCGATGATTGGTGCGCGACAGCCGTGAATCAGGATCGATCCTCGATTTCCCAGCAGTCTTGGGATCCCATCCCCATACCCTATCCCGAGACTCGCCCAATGCTCATTGCTTTCAGCCCGGTAGGTAGCACCATATCCGACAGTATCTCCTGCATGAGCTTGCCGCATGTGAACAACCCGAGCGCGAACAGACACGACTGGCTCAGGATCTGGAAGACCCACACCTGCACTACCACCATAAAGAAAGATCCCAGTACGTATCGCCGAGGCTGCAAGTTCTGGAAGTCGCAGTGCTCCGGCGCTGTTTACTATATGAACTAGTATGTTATCCGGAACATCTAGCTGCCCGAGTGCTTCCTGAAAACGCGTCCATTGCTCTAGGACGGTGTCATGACCTTCGTCAGCGGAATGAAGATGAGTATAAGAGCCCGCCCATCTGACACCAAGTTTGATCGCATCATCTAGGTAACGCTTCCAACTACCAGCATCCTTCCAATTAAAGCCAGCTCGGCCAATACCCGTGTCAATCTCGATATGAATGTCCGCTGCTCGGCCAACTCGCTCAGCAGCACTAGTCACTAGCCTAAGGGATTCGGGATTGGAGATGCCAAGCTGTAGTCCTGCCTCCACAGCCAATTCAGTTGACGCAGGTGGGAGAGGGCTGACAACCAGAATTGGGCATGTGACACCAAGTCTTCGAAGCTCTAACCCCTCGCTCAGAGTAGCTACACCGAAGCCCCATGGATTAATAGCCTCCAGCGTTCGCACGGTTGCAGATAAGCCCAGTCCATAAGCGTTAGCCTTAACCATTGGGATCAACTCGGAACCCGGCCCTACCACCTGTTGGAGGACAGAGGCGTTTCTAAGTAGAGCATCTGCTTGGATTTCAACCCAAGCACGGTCACGAGAATTAGTTAACATAGTCTCTCAAAGATGCCAAGAAACTGGGCGTCCGAACATGAGCCACCCAACTAGATACCTATTCAATGATACAATCCGACAAGGATACCGAGACTGACCCTCTTCCTTTCTCAGGTCCCGGTACGCTCGAAAAAACTACCCAACTCGTGCGGTTCTTACGAAACAACTGCCCCTGGGATAGAGAACAAACTGCTGAGAGTCTTATACCGCACCTGCTCGAGGAGGTACATGAAGTTGTTGATGCAATCCTTAAGGGTTCTAGTGAGGACCTTGAAGGAGAGTTGGGTGACCTCCTCTTAAATTTAGCTTTTCAAATCGTGGTCGCTGAGGAATCAGATAGCCTCGACACTGAAAGTGTCTACCGACACCTCGAAGAGAAAATGGTCCGGCGTCACCCACAACTATTTGGGAATGGGGAGGAACAAGACTGGGAGAGACTGAAGCAGTCAGAAAGAGCAGAAACTGAGGGAGTGTTGGCAGGGATAGCGAGTGGGCTAGATCCACTCACAGCGTCATACCGAATTCAAGAACGAGTTGCTAGTGTCGGGTTCGATTGGAAGGACTACAGAGGAGCTCGAGAGAAAGTAGTGGAAGAATTAGATGAGGTTACGCAGGCTGCTGAAGCTGGCGACTCAACTGGACTAGAAGAAGAACTAGGAGACTTGCTTTTTGCCGTCATCAATCTCACTCGGCTTGCAGGTTCACATCCTACCACAGTACTCGCCCGAGCGAATACAAAGTTCTGCAACCGCTTCGAGTTATTGGAGAAACTTGCTCGAGACGCTGGCATTATTATCGAGGAATCTAGCCTAGAAGTGCTCGACTCTCTGTGGGAAAAAACAAAGAAAACATGAAGACTTGCTAGTAGCCAGCCGTCTTATTGACGACGTTCCGCCACTCCTCGAGAGGAGAACCGTCTAAGTAGCACTGAAGGTTGTGTAGGATCAGGTCTGTTTCTCGCCTCCAAAAACCTCGAGATACCGCTGAAACATGAGGTGTGATTAATACTTTCGAGTGATCCCAAAGCTCGTGGTCCCCTCTGAGAGGTTCTTTCTGGAAAACATCCAGTGCCGCACCACGCAGTTTTCCAGTATTGAGCGCTTCGATCAGAGCTTCTTCATCAATCAGCTTACCGCGAGCGACATTTATGAGCACCGCTCCCTGTTTCATCTGGCTAAATGCCTCGCTATCCATCATACCTCGGGTCTCTGGCGTATCAGGAATCGCTAAAACAAGAACGTCACTCTGGGCGAGGCAGGATTTGAAGCCCTCATTTCCACTTAGAAGCTCTATTGTTCCCGCATGGACACCCTCAGTGATAGGCACCACACCTTCTGGTGATGATGTGCGCTTTAAGGCCACTACCCTGGCCCCGAGACCAGCTACTCGCAGCGAAACCTCAGAACCAACTCCACCGAAACCCAAGACACCAACCGTCAACTCAGAAAGTTCATTGAGCGGAGCCCCTTCCATGTAATACGGTTCGGTATTCCAGACGGACTTCTTCTGGTTGGCCACTGCTAGATCTAGACCCCTTCCGAAATACAGGATCATTGCGAGAACTGTCTCAGCCATTGGTTTAGCATGAACACGAGCTGAGTTAGTAAAAATGACATCGCTTTCAACCATAGGGCGAGTTAGAGAACTTCCAACCCCTGCAGCGCCAGAATGGACCCACCTCAGACGTGGTGCGGATTCCAAGAGTTCTGCGGGAACTCCATACCCAAAATAGAGATCCGCCTTTGCTGTTGCTTCAAGAATGGCAGGTGATATGGGGCGTGTTATGGGTGTCGCTCCATCACCTGATCCATCTGTTAGTTCGTCGATAACAACGAGTTCCCATTCACCTGGTAGGCTGGATCGAATTTCCTCAGAAACCCATGAGGGCATCGCCCATATAGGCCGCCGATCCATCATGTCTAGGACCGCTCTAGGCATCTTCAATCTACCTTATTAACAGCAAACGCTATGAGTTAAACCCTAGGGATAAAGCCGATTCATTAGTCGCGGGAAGGGAATCATTTCTCTGATATGATGCCGCCCGGTGATCCAGGCCACAGTCCGCTCAAGACCAAGACCAAACCCAGAGTGAGGGAAGCTCCCATAACGTCTAAGATCGAGATACCATGCATAGGCCTGCTCAGGAAGGTCCTCCTCACGGATTCTGGCCATCAAACGGTTGAGGTCGTCTTCCCGTTGGCTCCCGCCAATGATCTCTCCATACCCTTCTGGAGCGAGTAGATCGTTACATAGCACTGTATTCGAGTCATCAGGGTTTTCCTTCATGTAGAATGCCTTCGCGCCTTTCGGATAATTGTATACGAAAAGAGGAAGGTCACGATCCTCCATCAATGCAGCTTCATCCCTTGCCCCTAGGTCAGTACCCCACTCAGTGTTGGAGCCTTTTTTCTTTAAGACTTCCAGCGCATCCGTATAGCTGATACGGGGGAATGGCGCGCGGATACTCTCTAGCTTGCTGGTCTCTCGCTCAAGGACCTGCAATTCCTCAGAACACCTCTCTAGAGCTCTTTCCACTAGATAGGATACGAAGTCTTCTTGGAGGCGCATATTGTCATCTGAATCGGCGAAAGCAACCTCAGGTTCAACCATCCAGAATTCGGTCAAATGCCGGCGGGTTTTAGATTTTTCGGCACGGAATGTTGGGCCAAAGCAATAGACTTTCTTGAATGCAGGACAAGCAGCCTCAACGTAGAGTTGGCCAGTCTGCGCGAGGTACGCCGTGTCATCGAAATAGTCCGTCTTGAAGAGGGTGCCAGCGTGCTCACCAATTGCTCCGGTGAGAATAGGTGTATCAATCCGGACGAAGTCCCTGGTGTAGAAGAAATCGTTAATTGCTTGGGAAACCTCAGCTCGAACCCGAAGAACCGCCCTTTGTTGAGCTGAGCGCAGCCAGAGATGGCGGTGATCAAGTAGAAAATCCACCCCATGTTCCTTGCGCTGGATAGGGTAGTCATCCGCAGTAGCGATCAGCTCCAAGTCATGGATTTCAATCTCATAGCCCCCCGGCGCACGAACATCCTCCTTCACCTTACCCTTGATGGAGACAAGAGCCTCTTGGTTCAAGGATTCATATAGTTCCCAGGTAGCTCCATCCACACTATCTCGGACAAGCACGCATTGCACTGTACCCGTCCCATCCCGAGCCACTACGAACGCGACCTTTCCATGACCGCGAGTCGTTTCGACCCAGCCCTGTAGGGTCACCACTTCACCCACATGATCACCCAACTTGTTGATATCAACTAGCAAGTCGCTCGAAACCTCCACTTTAGATTGGAAACCTGTGAGAACGGCTAGCGCATCCTATACATCTAGCCAACCCCAAACATCGCAAGTCGATCTTGATACCGTGATTCTATGAGTTCTGAGAGGCGCTTATGGTGCGTATGTTCAAGGTTTGGATCGACTGAAATGATCTGCCTCGCAGTGTCTTGAGCTAAAACGAGCAGATCTTCATCTGCTATAAGATCAGAGAACTGGAGAATAGGATCGCGGCCATGTTGCTGACTCCCAAAGAAATCTCCCTGGCCTCTCATACGCAGATCTGCTCGAGCTATTTCAAAACCATCCGTGCTATCTCGAAAAATATTCAACCGCTCACTCGCTCGTGCTTCGGGTTCAGCAATTAAGATACAGTGACTCTTTGCGGGACCTCTTCCCACTCGCCCCCTTAACTGGTGCAACTGGGAAAGTCCAAAACGCTCGGCATTTTCTATAAGCATCACAGAAGCATTGGGTATATCTATCCCAACTTCTACAACTGTAGTAGCGACAAGAAGGTCAAGGTCCCCTCTCGCGAACGCACTCATCGTTTCTTCCTTCTCAGATGCAGGAAGTTGCCCGTGCAGCAATCCGAGCCTAGAGCCAGGGAATACCTCAAGCTTCAATCTTTCAAATTCTTCTGTTGCAGCAAGCAGATCAAGCTTGTCAGACTCACTGACAAGTGGATACACCAGGTATGCCTGGTGACCCTCTTCTATCTGAGTGCGTACAAATTTGTATACAGATCCCCTCTGCGCAGGTGTCCTCAGTTCAGTCTTGACCGGCTTCCTTCCAGGCGGAAGCTCATCTAGGACGCTTAAGTCAAGATCCCCATAAAAAGCCATGGCAAGTGACCGGGGAATCGGAGTTGCAGACATCACCAGCAAGTCGGGACGATTATTCTTTCGCTCAAGAAGCGCCATACGCTGGCGGACTCCAAATCGGTGCTGTTCATCGACAATCAAGAGGCCAAGATGTCTGAAGGAAACTGAATCCTGAATCAGCGCATGTGTGCCAATTGTGACCTGGCTGGAGCCAGATTCAATCGCTTCTAGTGCCTGATCACGCTTCTGACCTTTCAAGCTCCCTGTGAGAAGGACGACGTTAACTCCTAGAGGTTGAAGCACGGAATGAACCTGACGAAAGTGTTGTTCTGCGAGAATCTCAGTTGGTGCCATAAGCGCTGACTGATAACCTCCTTCCGCTGCTAAAAGCATCGCGAAAAGCGCCACAATGGTCTTACCTGCTCCAACATCGCCCTGGAGAAGTCGATTCATTCTCCTATCCATCTGCATGTCGGTATAGATCTCACTCAGTACTCGGGCTTGAGCTTTAGTCAATTCAAATGGGAGAGCATCATGAAGTGGACGAATTAATTCGTTCGAGCGCTGGTGAGAGATTCCAGGCCCCAACTCAGTAGCCTTCCTCCTGGCTTGTGCTTGAACAATCTGCAAATGAAATAGTTCGTCGAATGCGAGCCTGCGACGACCACGCTCAGCATCATCCAGGTCTCCTGGGCGATGTATCAGTGATAAGGCCTCATCTAGCTTAAGTAGTCCAAGCTCTTGCCTCTCACGTTCCGACATGTACTCGTCATCAGGCACCCATTCCAACAATTTTTTGAGGTTGGATTCAAAAATCCTTCTGAGAATCCACTGAGGCACTTCTTCGCTCGCAGGATAGCTTACAAATACCCTGCCCCCCATTTCACTATCCTCATCATGCGAAAGAGTGATGAATTCTCGTGGTTGAATCTGGCGACCGTGAAAAAATTTGACCGGACCGCTAGCAAGTAGGACATCTCCCTTGGACAACTTACGATCAAGCCAGGGTTGACCTGGCCAAGATGCGGTTATGATCCCCGAATCATCTTCTAGAACTGCTTGGAAAATCCTCAAACCAGTCCGTGTGGGGATCACGCCCTTACTCCGCACTCGACCAATAACCGTCACGTCCACCCCAACTTCTAAGTTAGCGATCGGGGTGATCGTTGATGCATCGTCGTAGCGGCGAGGGATGTGGTATAAGAGATCCCGCGCAGTCCCAATACCCATTCGGGCTAAAGCGTCAGCTCGCTTAGGGCCGACACCCTTCAAGAACTGCACAGGTCGATCAAGGTTAGAGAACGTCATTCTTATGAAGCCTTAACATTCATCCTTGTTCGAGTGATTTGAGGATCTATCGAAGGCCAGTCCGTCTTCGAATAATCCACTCAATACATAAGAGTGTGATCACCACAAGATACGGCCATGGATATGCGCGTACTGGGCGCTCTAACCTTTCATCATTAGCAACCGTAAAGGCTGAAGACTCTGGCCCTTCCGGCTCTTCAGGAGGAGGAATCATCTCTCCCGAAATCATCTCCACATCGAAACGCCCCTCTCCGATGAGTTCGCCAGATACCCCTCCAAACCTGTAGTGATACAATCCGGGTGGGAGCATGCCTGATGAGGGACTTGTACCTCCAATCATAACTGTGTCAATCAGTAACGAGTCGTTCTTCAGAAGTCGTAGATTAACTATTGTCGAATCTCCGGGTACTATCCAGGTAACAGGCTCCTTTCTTTGGAATACCCATTTCGTCGGTCGAGGCTCACGGGCTACTGATGTTTCATCTGCGAATAACCACCCTGTAACCCCAGACCAGAGCCTTCGATAAGTTTCCTCACCTTCTCCCTTTCGCGCCGCCCACCTCCAGAACCCTGACGCAAGTCCAAATACTCGTCTGTTCGGACCACTATCATCGAGATATAAGACTGCTTCGGAAGCACCGGTCCCTCTTAGCTGTGCACGCATCGGAGATCGGGTCTCTTCCTTATTCAGAGGAATAAGGAGATCAGTGAGCGGGGGTAGCCCAAGAAACGTTGTACCTGCTAGCTCCCCGGAAAGAGGAGAAGGTGGCAGGTCACCAGATACATACCATTCACCACCTCTGCTGACCTCAGTGTTAAGGCCCGCGATAGCAGCACCGCTACTGTCAGCGGGCAGGAGAATCGCACGCATGCTTTTCTCTAGAAGGCCTAGCGTCCAAGAATCTGAGCTTCCATCTAACCCATGGAGCACCACCAGAGTAGCTCCATCTATTGCACTCCGTACTCTACTCGTATCCACAGGCGTCGATCGAGCCAAGGCCTTTCCGAGCGAAACAAACTTATCAGGACCTGCTCGAAGATATCCTGTCACTGGAAGTCCAGTAACATTGCCAAGTACGGACAATAGGTGGCGCGGTTCCCAATCGGGCTTAAGAGAAATAAGCACTAATGCATTCTCTTCATTTCCTACAATCCCGTATGCAACCGCTTCATCATCAGACGTGAATACATCTCCATCGACTTGTAAGTGCGCTGTGTAGCGGATGCGGCCTTCAACATTCGGGGCTTCGATCGGTAATTCTAGGAGGTTGGCTAGGCCCGCCTCAGGGAGATCTACCTTGAGTGATACAACGTCAACACCTTCGGCCCGAATCGTTAACTCTGCACTGTCAGCTCTCAACCCATGCATCTCGATCCGGCTAAGAATCGTACTGCCCGGAAGAACTGCATCCTCTACTTCAAACGCTGAGATCCCGGCGTTACGAACGTTACCCCCAAAACCTTCGTACGTGACATCGATCGGTAATTCTTCAAGAGTCGCATACAAAGCCACTCTATCCTGAAGTCTAAGGTCAGAAAGAACACGCACAGACCTCATCCCTCCTTCGGCTGCATACTTGAGAGCCGGAGCCAACAAAGTATTCGCATCTCGAGGGCTCAATCCTAAATCCATCTCATTGAGAGAAAATGGATTAACGACTTCTCCGAAGGTGAACACTTTCCATCCTTCCTCCATCAACTCCCTTGAGCGTTCAATCGCTCTGTCCCAGGGGGTCAGTTCGTCCTCACCCGCTAACATGCTGATTGAAGCATCCAAGAGGACCCAGCCTTCTCCCTTGGGATTGCCAGAATCCCCTACCGGGATGTGGAGGTCGAATAAGAGCGCGAGAAGGATCAGCAAGACACTAGCGCGGATCAGAGCCAACCAGCGCGAACTGGCGATCGGAAGTTCGACTCGGCGGTATACCCAATAGGGATACAGGAGCAATGCGCTGGAAAGCGCAATGAACAAGAGTGCTTGAATCAACTCATGTTTAAGGCGGCTACTGCGCCCCTCCCTGCTGATCACCCTGTGACTCCAACGAGCCTAACTCTATCACAGGACCAACACCGGGTATCGACTCGAGCAGATCAACCCGTGTAATCAACTCTTCAACCCACCGAACTTGGTCATCAGATGGCACGGGATCTCCCGCTGGTAGATCAACTGCCAGTGGATCCATATGCTCGCCATTACGCTTCATCATTTCATAATGCAAGTGGTTCCCGGTAGCTTGACCAGTCATACCGACATAGCCGATGATCTCGCTCTGTTTAACACGGCTTCCAAGTTGTACCCCTGACCTGAAGCTGCTCAAATGGGCGTAGCGAGTTACAAAGCCGTTGGGGTGCTGGATCTCTACAGTATTACCGAAGCTCCCCTTCCAGCCCCGATGAGTGACCACCCCATCAGAAGTCGCCATAATCTCCGCTCCTGCGTCAGCCGCATAGTCAACTCCGCGATGTGCACGCCATGTCTTTAGGATCGGATGTAGTCGGGAGTTAGAGTAACGAGAAGAGATCCGGCGATATGCCAGAGGTTTAAGTAGGAAAGCACGACGGACTGAGTTGCCTTCCAGATCAAAGTACGATCCTTCTCCGTCCTTATTTGGATCGAACCAGATTGCATGGTAGGGTGTTCCTGAATTCACCAACTCAGCTGAAAGCAATCGGCCAGAGCGCATCGAACCATCAGGACGCACCTCTCTTTGAAATGCGAAACGATACGTGTCACCTACCCGGATCTGGCGAGAGAAATCAACTTGCCATTGGAATACTCGGTCGAGTTCATCAATCAGGGAGTTTCGGTCTTCAAAAGGTACTCCGCCAAGTTGTTCATTATTAACAACCGCACTCCAGAGAACCGTCTCTATCTTACCGGAAGCCAGAAGTGTATCCACATAGATTGGAGTACGGACCAGTTCAGAGCGCCAGCCAAGATCATTTCGGGTAAGGCGAACTGTCTCATCAGCATTGACCACTACATCAAGACTTCTCAGCCACTGATCATCTCTGATATAATGGAAAATCAATTCTGTACCAGCCGGCATTCTTCTCGGACTCGCGTATTCTCTAAAGGCAACTAGAAGAGCTTCCTGATCATTTGCCGATAGAACACCATCGAGAAGCAAGCCAAGCGTCTGGTCCTGTCCGAGAGAAAGCAGTTCCACCTGTTCAGCAGGATTTGCATACACAGTATCGAGAGAACCAGCATCCAGCGTAGTATCAAGAACGCAAGACGTGGCCAAAACAGCACATGCTGCCGCTGTCATCCAGAGTTTAGTTATTAGTGGCTCCCGAAACACTGAATTGCCCCTCAGTAGATAATTTGACTACCTGCTGGTGGAGAACTCCCCACCGGGCAGAGTCGTGTAGCACTGGCTATCTGAACAATCTAACAAATCAATATGAACCTATAGTCACTCCCGAAACACTTCTTAGTCCATCTGGCGACGAATAAAGGTTGGTATATCCAGCTCCAAGAGTTGATTGCTTGATACCACCTGCTCAGGAAATCTGTTCAGCGGGAGAGCTTCTTCATCACTATTGATAGCTGCTCCCACCAGGGCTTCATCTTCTTCCTCAATCTGGATCTGTGGATCTGGAAGAATCGGCTCCGCATTTGGTATCGTGCTTGACACAGGTATAGAGCTTTGGAAATCACTGGAAATGACTTGTCCATCCCCTACTGAATCAAATCCAGTCGCAATCACAGTAACACGGATTTTACCTTCAAGATCTGGGTCATGAACAGCACCGAAAATAATTTCTGCCTCATCTCCCGCACCTTCCTGGATTATTGATGAGATCTCTGTGACTTCATCAATCGCGAGATCCATCCCTCCAGTAATATTGATTAGGACACCACGTGCACCTGCTATAGATACCTCATCGAGAAGTGGTGATGAGATTGCCTCCTGCGCTGCCTCTTGAGCACGATTTTCACCTTCACCGAACCCTGAACCCATAAGGGCAGGTCCCCTAGAGGACATGACCGTCCGAACATCCGCGAAGTCAACGTTGATCTCTCCCGTTACACCGATCAGATCACTAATGCCTTGGGTAGCGTGCAGGAGAATTTCATCTGCTTTCTTAAGCCCATCGCGGAAGGAAGTGCCCTTTGGTACGACGGCGAGAAGGCGATCATTAGGGACCACAATCATCGTATCAACGCATCTTCTAAGCTCTATAATTCCTTGCTCTGCCTGACGCTCACGTTTCTTTCCCTCAAAAGAAAATGGCCTAGTGATTATTCCAATTGTCAACGCACCCATATCTCGGGCAATTTCAGCCACCATCGGTGCTGCACCCGTCCCAGTACCACCACCCATACCAGCTGTGACAAATACTAAATCTGCTCCTTCTAGAGCTCGGCGAACATCTTCCTCACTCTCCGCAAGTGCCTGACGACCAATCTCCGGTCGAGCTCCAGCACCCAGCCCTCGTGTCAGTTTCTTGCCTACCTGTAGTGTTACCTGAGCTTGAGAGCTCTTGAGGGCCTGGGAGTCGGTGTTGATCGAAATGAACTCGACGCCTTCCAGCTCCTCATCGATCATTCGGTTGACTGCATTTCCGCCAGCACCACCAATCCCAACAACCTTCATCTTGGCATTCTGGAGCGGAGCTTCTTCAAACTCGAAGATCATCATTTCCTTTCCTCGGCGGAGTGATTTGAATTCAAATAAATGATTTGTCTAACACAGGTTAGGTGGGGCATTAGAAGAACTCCTTGAGCCATGTACCGAGCTTAGTGAACATCCCGGATGTAATGGTGGATGCGCCACGACCAGTTTCCATAAACCGGTCTGCTCCCCAAAGAGCTAGGCCTGTCGCTATTGCGAACTGTGGTCGCTGCACCGATTCAGCCAGACCACTGAGACCCTCATTCGGGACTCCTAGCCGGACTGGTGATGCAAAAATCTGTTGAGCAAGTTCTACTATCCCCGGGATCGCAACCGTACCACCGGTCAAAACAACACCTGCCCCTAGATTGTCGATCAGGTCTCGATCCTGTAACTCACCCTGGACGAGTCCAAGCATTTCGTCGAGTCTCTGCTCGATGATGTGAGCAATCAATTCTCGTGCAACTGCTCGCTTTTGGCCTGGTGAGGGCCCGGGTACCTCGATTGTCTCCCGAGGATCAACAAGCTGGGCGAAAGCTGTCCCATAATGTTCTTTAGCCTTCTGTGCTTCCGCGTAAGGGACAGACAGTCCCCGGACTAAGTCAGCTGTTAATGTGCGTCCTCCGAATGGCAGAATCGCAACGTGCTGTATCTTACCTTCAAAGTAAGCAGCCACATCCGTTGTCGATGCTCCGACCTCTACTAAAGCGACACCCACCTCTTTCTCATCTTCGGTCAATACAGCCCTCGCGCCCGCCAGAGGTTCAAGAACCAATTCTTGGACACGGTATCCGGCCCAATTCACAGCTTTGCGGATATTTGCTGACGCACTAATGTCACACGTAACCAGAAAAACCTCAGACTCCAGCCGGATGCCAGCCATGCCTATCGGATCACTTATGCCACGCTGATTGTCGACCCGGTATTCTTGAGGGACTGCATGGAGCATCTCTCTGTCAGGTGGAAGTGCCACAGCTCGGGCAACGACATGAACTCGCTCTACATCATCCATTGCAACTTCGTCTTCAGATACTGCGACGACTCCCATAGAACTCGTAGCCCTAACATGGTCACCACCCATGCCAGCATATACTCGATCAACCGAGACACCGGCCATGAGTTCTGCTTCCTTCAGTGAGGATCGAACTGATTCTGTTATCTCTTCAATATTCGTGACTATATCACCGCGAACCCCAGCGGTTCTCGCCTGGCCAACTCCGAGAATCGTCAAGCCAGGACGCCTAGGGTCACCGATAATCTCACCTATCACAGCGCAAGTCTTAGATGTTCCGATATCCAGGCCCGCTATGAGGTTTGATCTCATCTCTAGTTCTCGTCTGCACGGCGAACTACAACTAAGTTCGCGAATCTTAAGTCGATTGATTTGGGTAAATCGCGAGGAGTTTGATTTATCGCATGTGTGAGGGCGACCAGACCTTCCCTGAGCCGCTCTGCAGATAAGCCAAGGGGTAGCAGAAAATCCACATCAGGCTTGGACCATCGAGCAACCAAACTGTTGTCCTTTCCCCAACGCACTTCCGATAACATCTGGAGAAAGGCTGTGTCCGCTTGCATGAGCCTATTAACCTCACTGGCTAACAAGCGAGTGCGGGGAGGCATGATTTGCCCACCTTCCATAAACGGATACTCTGTTTCCAAGATTGGCAGATCAAGTCTGTGCGAAGCTGGATCCAGAGGGAGCCGGATTCCATCGCCATCCACCGGCTCCATTGTCGGAGTCGGCACCAACGCAACCGGTTGTCGTTCCAAAAGAGATACGATAATCGTGTGAGGAAGCCGACGAACTACATTAGCAGAACGAACTAAGGGAAGCGCGCCAAGATCTTCGACCCATAGGTCAGTATCACTCCATACTGAGGTCTCTGGGGTAAGATCCATAGCTTGAAGCACAGTTTCTCGAGTGAGGTAGCGCAGCCCATGGATATCGATATCCCCCTCATCAATCTTGAAGATCTCCATCTTACTGCCGGCTACTAAAATGTCTCCGCCCCAAGCCCAGATTGCCCCAAGCAGACTAGTGATCAAGAGAATGCGGAGTTCTCTACGCATGAACTCGCTCCCCTAGTCGGTCGAGAACCTGACCTCCGAGGCTATCAATCGAGCCTGCTCCCAGTGTCAAAAGGACGTCACCCGCACGGAGCTCTTCAGCGAGTAAGTTTGGAAGATCTCCAATTGCTGGGACGTAGCTAACATGCCCGCCATCGGCTCTTTGAACAGCTTCAGCTACAGTACCTCCAGTAACTCCAGGAATGGGAGTTTCTCTAGCTGGAAAGATGTCCGTAACCCAAACCGAGTCCGCCTCAGCTAGGGCTGCTCCAAAATCCTCGGCAAAGTCTCGAGTACGAGAAAAGAGATGGGGCTGGAAGACTACTATAAGTCGGGAAGACGTATACATCTTCCTCACTGTATCCAAGGTAGCCCGAATCTCTGAAGGATGGTGGGCATAATCATCGAGCACGATGACCTCACACCTTTCTCCTAAGCGCTCTAGACGTCGACCTACACCCTTAAACCCAGATAACGCGGTAAAAATTATCGGCCATGGAACATCAAGTTCACGAGCCACCGCAGCCGCACCAAGCGCATTTCGGAGATTATGTACACCACCCATGGAGAGAGAGAGTTCTCCGACTAGTGTACCCTCTTCGATAACTGAACAGTTTGTGGAAGCCTTGGTGACGCTCACATCTATTGCACGCAGCATCGACCCTGCCGTGGTGCCATATGAGTAACCCTGCCCCCCACATCTCGTGAGAAGGGAAGCAGATCCATGATCGTCCGCACAAGCGATGATTTTACCTGAGGCCTTCAAGTTATCCAGAAACTCTTCGAATCCAGCCCGGACACCTTGATAGTCACCATAAACATCCAAGTGATCAGCCTCGACGTTAGTTACAACGGCAATGTCAGGCGTCAGCATATGGAATGAGCGGTCATATTCATCTGCTTCGACAACAAAAAGCTGATCTGATCCACGCCGCAGATTCCCATCCCAACCTCGAACACGACCACCCACGATGCCTGTGGGATCCAGTTCTCCTTCAGCCAGGATCTCTGTGACCATCGCAGTGGTTGTGGTCTTACCATGAGTGCCAGAAATGGCAATAACCTTTCCCTGATTCACCCAAGCTCCAAGAGCTTCCGCACGTTTTAGCACTGGAATACCCCGGTCGCGTGCAGCGACCAGTTCCGGGTGATCGAAGGGTACTGCCGAAGTTACCACTAGTGCAGAAGCGTCGATGACGTGGCTGAGGTCATGACCTATCGATGACTGTACTCCGAGGGCACTCAGATCTCGAATCGACTGGGAGTCCTTCAAATCACAGCCTGTGACAGAGCCACCGCGACCCATGAAGAGTTCAGCCAATGCACACATCCCTGCACCACCCACTCCCATAAAATGGACCGAACCATCTCTAGCTAGAGTCCTGAGGTCTGGAACAGGGTAATTAGTGTTTCGCACTTTCATGAGGCTACAAACCTCTCTACGGAGGCGGCTATCTGGTCTGCAGCCTCCGGACGGGCAAGTGAAGTTGCAGCCGTAGCCATGCGTTCCAGACATACTTGATCAGCTGCGAGCCGGGTAAGCTGTGCCCAAAGGATCTCTGCAGTAAGCTCAGATTCTGGAGCAAACACAGCTGCGCCAGATTCAGCCAGCGCCCGCGCATTATGAGTCTGGTGGTCCGCAGCTGCACTAGGAAGAGGAACTAGAATTCCGGGTAGGCCCTGGTTCAAGAGTTCAGCTGTAAACATTGCCCCCGCCCTACCCACAGTAAGGTCAGCGGTAGCGTATACATCGGACATATTGTCGAAATACGGGCTCGGATGTACCCAGTCTGGATTTCCGAGTTGATCCAAGGCGGCTTGCACTGCTTTGTGGTGTCTTGGTCCTGTCGACCACAGAATATGCAAGTGTTCTGGTCGATCCAGAGAACGAGCTACGACAGCATCCAGAGCAGTAAGAAGTAGCTCATTCAAAGACTCTGACCCCTGGCTCCCTCCTACAATTAGTGCGACGAAAGACTCGTCCGGTAGTTGGAACAAATCCTTCGCGTGTGAACACCGACTCAACCCCTTCTGTTGCACAGGGTTACCAGTAACACAGACCCTATTCCTAACACCAAGAGGCAGGCCCTCGGTAGCTCCTTCAAACGCGGTATGAATCTTCTTTGCAAAACGACTGAGGACCTTAGTCACCATACCCGGTACAGCATTTTGCTCCTGGATAACCAGCGGTACTCCAGTGAAAGCTGCGATAATCCCAGCAGGTGCAGAAGCGTAGCCACCCGTTATAACTACGGCACTCGGCTGCAAATGACGCATCACCCTAGCTGCTTCCAAAAGGGAGGTAGCCAGGGCAGGGATAGTTCTCCAGAATGCTCTCCATTCCCCCCGTTCCAGACCCCGAACAGGCAACAGAAAGTGTTCTTCGCCCTTTTGAGGCAGAATAGTTGCCTCAATACCCCTAGCGGCGCCCATAAATACGACTCGGACATTAGGGCAACGGCAACGTAGCGCATTTGCAATGTTGAGAGCTGGGTAAAGGTGTCCACCTGTCCCGCCACCGGCGAAGAGAACCACCGGGCCCTCATGCACGGGCTGCCTTTATCCCTGGAGCCACACGAGCCACGGACATCAAGATCCCAAGCGATACGAGTGTGACTATCAGGTTGGAGCGGCCGTAGGAAATGAGTGGGAGTGCAAGCCCAGTTGTTGGAACTAGACCGAACCCTACCGCCATATGGACTAACGCCTGGAGAGCGATGAGACTTGTGAAGCCCAGCGCAAGCAGCTCTCCAAAAAGATCAGGAGCTCGGCTAGCGATACGGAACCCAACCAACACAAGAGCCACGTACATCATCAAGAGGATTAGGACACCGATGAGTCCCCACTGTTCACCTATCATTGAGAAGATGAAATCGTTGTGGGCTTCTGGCAGAAAGCCAAACCTTTGACGTCCTTGACCGATCCCGACACCGGTAACCCCGCCGGAACCCAATGCTATAAGGGATTGTCTTACTTGAAAGCCTGCTCCTGCGGGATCAGATGCTGGATTCAGCCAGGCCAGCAATCGTTCTAACCTGAAGCCTACCCCCACGAGTTGCGAGTAGATGATCGGGGCTAGAACAAGTCCCAAGAAAATAAAATGGCTAATGCGTGCACCAGCGGAGAATACAATTATGAGACCGAGCGAGCCGATGAGTAACGCAGTTGAAAGGTCAGGTTCCAGTGCAACAGGAAGGACCAACAGTGTCCAAGCCACAAGGAATGGTGCTAAACCTCGGCGAAGCGATCGGAATTGAGATGCTTTCTTCACCGCCATTCCAGCAGTCCAGACCACGATTGCTATCTTGGCAAATTCTGAAGGTTGCACAGTGACACCAATTCGAAGCCAGCGCCTTGAACCATTGATTGAAGGAGCAATTGATTCAGTCCAAGGAAGCACTAGAAGCACAAGCGATCCAACGCTGATCAATAGCAATGGCCAAGACAGTCTAGACCAAACCGAATAGGGTATGAATGCGCAGACAGTCATGAGCACCACACCAATTACGACACCCAATGCTTGGCGGCTTACGTAGTATGTGTCCGCTAACTCTTGTTCCATCGCAAGGATGGAGGACGCATTGTAGAGACTGACAAGGCCAAAGATGAGCAGGAGCGCGGTAAGCACGATTACAGCTGAGGCCTCCCAACCACGCCCCAGACCCGAGTCAGGAAACCGAATACGACCCGTCGGAGCCACATCTACTGGGCGGGCCGTCACAGTGCCTCACTTGCAAGCGAGGAAAATACACGGCCTCGCTCTTCATAGTTATCAAACATGTCAAAACTCGAACAGGCGGGTGATAAAAGGATCACATCACCCTCCTCGGCCAGTTTCTTAGCATGCTGGATAACCAACCCGAGATCACCATCCACTAGCACGGCACCTTCGATCTCACTGACAATCCGTGGGGCTGCTGCACCATAGGCGAGAATGCCACGCAGATTAGCTGTGGACGGTATGAGTGATCGAAAATCCTCACCCTTGTCGACCCCGCCTAACAGGAGAACAACCGGTTGATGTAGACTCTCTAGAGCACTACGCGTAGCTGCAACATTTGTAGCCTTAGAGTCATTAAGCCAAACCACTCCGTTGCGGACAGCTACGGGTTCTAGCCTGTGCGGTAGCGAGCGGGCAGTGCGCAGGCCATCAGCAATTGATTCAGCTGGAACATCCACCAGGCATGTAGCTAATGATGCTGCCAACGCATTCTGGGTATTGTGTTGTCCAATTAGTGAGAGATCACCCATCTCCAGTAGTGGGTACCGGTGATCTTCAAAACGCAAAGTTAGAACGCCATCAACCATGAACGCATGAGTTTCTGATTTCTGGTGTTCTCCAAAATAGAAACGGTCCCCGGGGGTGTTACCAATTAGTGAATCCACAACACGGTTACCGTGCGGTAAGACCCATCTACTCTGGTGATCTGCGTTGTCGAAGATCCTCGCTTTATCCGCGTAATAAGCCTCGAGGGATGAATACCGGTCCAAATGATCCGGAAACAAGTTCGTTAACACGCCGACATCGGGCCTAAATGACCGAATCGCGGAGAGCTGGAAAGAACTCATTTCGAGTACATACCAGTCCGGAGCAGGCTCCATGAGAGCAAGTTCTGAAGCAGCTGGTGCGAGTCCACCTCCCACATTTCCACCCACCTCAACACGCACGCCTGCCGTTTCAAGAAGGTGTCCCAAAAGCAAGGTCGTCGTGGTCTTTCCATTAGTCCCTGTAACGGCAATTAATGGACTAGAGAAGAACTGAAAAGCGAATTCAGGTTCGGAGATCCACCGGACAGACCGATCCTGGAGTGCTCTGAGTACAGGAGCCTCGGGGGGGATTCCTGGACTGACGATAACCACGTCAGCTTCCTCCAATCGTTCGATATCGTGCCTTCCCAATTCAACTTGTGCACCTCTTTCTCGTAGGTCTGCTCGACGAGCTGTAACCTCGGGTTCAGTGCGCAGATCCGAGACATAGACATCTCCTCCCTTATCGAGGGCCAATCGAGCTGCGGCGAGACCGCTTGCTCCGAGGCCAATGACAGCTACCTGTGATCCAGTCAATGCGCTCATTCCACTTACTCCGAGCGGCTTCTTTTTTCCAATACAGCATGTTCTATCACCTGATTTTCAGTGTGCTAATAGCCAGCATCGCGAAGAGAATCCCAATGATCCAAAAGCGTATTACCACTTTCGTCTCAGGCCATCCGAGCGCTTCGAAGTGGTGGTGGATGGGTGCCATCCTGAACACTCGGCGCCCTTCTCCAAAACGGAGGCGCGTATACACGAAGCAAACCCTTTGGATGATTACTGACAGGGTTTCCATGACAAAGACCCCACCTACGATAATCAAGAGAAATTCCGCCTTGAGTAAGATTGCCATCACTCCCAAGGCGCCTCCGAGAGCCAACGAACCTGTATCGCCCATAAAAACTTGAGCGGGATAGGCGTTGTACCAGAGAAAACCGATCGCTGAACCTGCAAGTGCGACCGCAAAGATTGTTAACTCGCCCGCTCCTGGTAGGTAGAAAAACCCTAGGTATTCGGACATGTCAAAACGACCAGCGATGTAGGCAAAGATACCCAGTGTCACAGCTGCTATCGCGGCTAATCCTGCCGCGAGGCCATCTAGTCCGTCAGTCAGGTTTACGGCATTTGATGAACCAGATACAACAACCCCTGTGAATAGGATAAATGACCAGGCAGCGAATCTTGCTTGGACATCCGATAAAAAGGGTACGGCAGTCGCAGTCGATGCATGCGGTGAGATTTGGTTGAAGACTAGGAACGCTCCTAGAGCAAGACCAAAGCTCCACTGGCCGATCATTTTGTATCTGGCCACCAAACCACGTGTCTTCCCCTGCACTACCTTGAGATAGTCATCAAGGAAACCGATCATCCCCATCCAGATGAGGGCGACAAGGGCAATCACCGTGTACCAGTTCGTCAGTTCAGCCCAGAGAAGAGTGGAAAGAACCGTAGAAATGATGATGATCACACCACCCATCGTTGGGGTCCCCGCCTTCGACCAATGTGATTCAGGGCCTACCTCTCGAACGATTTGACCGACCTTAGCACGCTGGAGGTGCTTGATAACGATTGGACCGAGCACGAAGGCAATGATGAGTGCAGTCACGACTGCACCTGCTGCCCGGAACGTTATATATCGGAATACATTGAAGACGAAGTTGACATCCGTTAGGCTAGGCATGAGGTGATAGAGCATCAGGCTTCACCCACCACGGTCCCGTTACCTTGGCTACCGAAATCTGAGTCCAAGAGAGGGAGCATCGCCTCTAGAGCAATTCCTCTTGAAGCTTTGAGTAAAAGAACTTCATCTCCCTTGAGCCAATCACGGAGCGCGGGATAGGCCGTATTCCAATCTCTGGATCGAATAACCTCGGGCTCGTCCACTTCCAGCGCCTCAGCAGCTTCAGCGAATCCTCCGGTCGCCACCACCAAGTCGATATTTAGGGCGAGTGCGTATTCGAGAGTTTCTTCGTGAAGTCGGGCAGCCTCAGTACCCAGTTCCAGCATGGTACCTAGGACGGCAACAGTGCGTGAATTACCGGGGTGGGCAATGAGTACCTCAAGTGCTGCTCTAAGGCTTTGCGGGTTCGAATTGTAACAATCAGCAATCACTCTCACATCACCGATCTGGCGAATTTCACTGCGGAGAGGAGAGACTTCAGCTGAGGCCAGACCACGGACAGCATCTCGGGGCCTAACACCCACCAGCTCGGAGATAGCCAGAGAAATCAGAGCATTTACCACAGAATGAGGGCCAGGCAGTGCGAGGGTCACCGAATGACCTCGCCATTCAAAGCGAGGTGCCCCGAAGACATCCGTTTCACATTGTTTTGGCCTGAGATCTGGATCAGCTCGTTCGCTGTAACCAGCAATGCGAAGATCCGAACAGATTGCTTGGGCGGCCTCTACTAGTTTCACGGGCTCATCACCAACAACACAGCGGCCGCCTTCTGTCATGCTCCGAAACAGGTCTAGTTTTTCGTCCAACACACCTTCAAAGGAACCGAGCCTATCAAGATGGCTCTCTCCTACAGTGGTCACGACAGCAATATCTGGGCGGGCTATAGCAGAAAGCTTAGAAATCTCCCCCGGCTCATTCGAGCCCATCTCGACCACAACAACATCAACCTCTGTAGGCATTGAGAGCAGTGTCAGTGGAACCCCGATGCGGTTGTTGAGATTGTCAGGAGTTGCATGCACTGCTCGGGTCATCCCAAGTGCGGCACGAGTAAGGTCTTTCGTCGTAGTCTTTCCCACTGATCCTGTGATCGCGACAACCGGAGCGTTTAGATCCTTACGTCGAAAACTTGCAAGCGATCCGAGTGCAACCAGAGTATCATCCACCGGATAAAGGGGAGCACTCGGATCAGTCTCTACCGGCCTCGAGACCACCGCACCGGCTGCCCCCTTAGCCAAGGCGTCCACCACAAAATCGTGCCCATCGAAACGCTCACCCATGAGTGCGACATAGAGTGTCCCTTCCTCAATCGAGCGTGAATCTGTGGAGACGCCAGTGAACTCTAGTGAAGGATCAACCAGATTGGCATTTAAGCTGAGCGCCTGACGAACCGAACGGTC
>MDTE01143438.1_pt1 | contig 27438 bp, 27 predicted proteins | sample 811231 | NCBI WGS metagenome assembly MDTE01 (sample SAMN05326651, study PRJNA326480) | marine metagenome | isolation source: seawater | place: Indian Ocean: Red Sea | collected 2010
AAAGCAATATATTGATTAATCTTGAATAAAGTGATTAAAAATATTGAATATAAATATAAAAAACTAGTTAATACTCTAGTTTTATTAATTAATAATCTAATTCGCTTATTTTACAAAAACAATAATTCTGAACTAGAGAAAATAATAAAAGAAAATAGACATATTCTATCTAAAAGTTCAAGCTTTCTAACAAGCACCCAATATAAGGAAAATAATTATGGCATTCCCGGGAACATTTATCGAAGCTTAGATAAACCGATTAATGAATTCCCAACTTATTCTGATATGTTTATTTTCTTTTCAAAATATCTTAAAAAACCAGTAAATTATCTTGAGATAGGAGTTTCTGTCTTAAAAAATTTTATACAGATTAATGAAAGTTTAGAGAGATCTTCTCTTACAGGTTTTGATATTAATCCAATTGCAAAAAATTCTAATTACATATTTGAAGAGAAAAACAAAAAAAATAATACCCTATCTTATTTTCAAGGAGATGTTCTCGATAAAAAAGATACAATTTTATTTAAACAGAAATATAAAGAAAAGTTTAACTTTGTATTTTCCGATGCTCTACATGAGCACGATGCAGTTATGTCAGAATATGAAAATATAATTAAAGGAAATTTAGATGATGAATTTATTTTATATTTTGATGATTTAGATTTCCCTGGGTTAGAAAAAACAGTTGATTTTATATTTTCAGACTTAAAAAAAGAATATAATAAAATATTCTGTACTACTTTTTACATAAATGGTTGGGTTGGTCAATACGAAAAATTACATAAGAATGGATTGATTTCAACTATTGATTTCTACGAGGTATTAAAAAATGAAAAAATAAAGCTACCTTTATTAAGAAAACGGGTTTAAATCATGTCAATTTTTTACTTTAAAACTTCAAAAATTATTAAGAATATTCACAAAATTATCCTTTATGCATTTTTAAAATATTTCCAAGTCCACTCAAGAGGGAATTATAAATCTTTCAAGTACATTGGAGATCCAGAATACCTTAAATTAGTTGAGGAATACATAGGAATAGAAGCTAGTCCTGAATCAAAAAAATTGGATACAAAAACTCTGTTAATAATTGAAAAATTTTCATTTAAATTGGTTTTTAAAAATATTTTTAAACTTAATAGGATAAGAATAATAGACAAGAATTATTTTGGATTAGTTGGTGCAAACACACTATTTAGGCTTCTTTACAATGATTTAACTAGCAAAGCTGAAAAAGACAAAATAATAAACGATTCGCTAAAAAACTTTAATAATTTGGCTTCTTTAATAAAACACCAAGAAAATATTTTCGTTTTAGGTAACAATGAAGATTTTTCTAATATTTTAGATAAATACAAACCACAGTATTTATTTACTTGTAATTCTTCTATAAATAATGAAACTATTTTTAATTCTGACCTACTTGTTCTTTCTTTTTCTGACCCTTTATTCCATTTTGGTATAAATGAACAAGCTTTTGAATATAGAAGGAGATTAAACAACGCTCTTGAAAACAAAAAAAATATATATTTGGTGGTTCCAATAGAGGGAATTCCTTTATTGAAAAAAATCGGAATAAATTCAGATTTGCCAGTTATTGGATTAGATTCGACATATTTTCAAATTAAAGTTATTAAAACTCGAGGAAGAAGATTATTTACTAGAAATTCTCACAATGTTTTTACTCAATACTTATTACCTATAGCTTCTTTATCTGAGAAATTAAAAAATATTGGTGCTGTAACTTTTAACTCAAAAAAGGCGTTTGAAGAAAAATTATGGAGCCATGATGAAAAAATTAAAGAAACTTCAAATTACAACTTCGCATATGATGAAAGTTTTTTTGGGGATAGAGATTTTAAAAAATATTATAAATTTCATGATAAACAATTAAACAGATTAGTTAATAAAATTAAGAATAAGCAAATAGTAAAAAGCTAATGACTGTAAAAAAATTCAATCTTAAAAATGATGAAATAGAAGTTGAATTTATTCCTGAACTAGGCGGCAGAATTTCCTCACTTATTAATAAAAAAACAGGTAAGGAGTGGGTTTGGAAGGACCCAAGACTACCAACAAAGAAAGTAGAAAATGGTCAAGATTATGATGACAACTGGCAAGGTGGATGGGAAGAACTTTTTCCTAACGATGCGGTAGAAAAATTTTCATGGGGTTCTGGCTTTGATCATGGAGAGCTTTGGTTTAAAAGTTGGGAATTATTAAATTTAAGTAAAGATAATGCGACACTTCAAATAAAAAACTTAGAATCTGGAGCAAGTGTTATTAAGTCATTTAGTATTGAAAATCATAAGTTTACTTCAGAATACAAGGGCAAAGTTAAATTTAATGACTATTTCTTATTTAAACTTCATATTGCTATTCCTTTAACTAAAAGTCTAAATATTAAATTAAAGCAGAAAAACATGGACAAGGTTGTTCAAAATTTCGGTAATATTTTAAATACCGAAGAACATAAAAAATTTCTTAATCCTGAGAGAAATTCTGGGCTCTATGATTTTGCGTACATAGACATTACTGATAATGAAATAGTTCTCTTGGATGAGGAAAAAGACCAATTAAAGTTAACTTATGATAATGATTTTTTTAAATATTTTTGGATTTTTCAAACTCAAGGGGGATGGATGGATCGCAATGTAGTTGTATTAGAGCCATGTACTAATGGACGAAAATTAATATCAGAGGCTGCAGAAGAAGAAATGTCCATTAAAGGACCTCTTGAATTTAATACCAAATTTTCAGTAGAGCTATCTAAGCTATGAAAGCTTCAATACTAATAAGATGTTTAAATGAACTTGATAATTTAAAGATACTTTTTCCTATACTTGAATCGCAAACATTTAAAGATTTTGAAATAATATTTATTGATTCCGGAAGTACAGATGGTTCTTTTGAATTTGTACAAAAATATAAATCAGAAATACCAATAATTTTAGAAGAGATTCATAAAAGCATGTTTAGTTTTGGAAGATCTTTAAATATGGCTGCAAATAAATCTAGATACAAAGATAAATTAATTTCACTTTCTGCACATTGTTTCCCAACATCTGATGAATGGTTAGAAAAAATACTTATTAATTTTAAAACACCGAATGTAGAGATTGTATACGGAAAACAAATAGGAAATGATAACTCTTGGTTGTCAGAAGCTTCTCATTTAAATATGTGGTTTGGTGAAAAAAGTGAAATTAAAAAATCACCTTTTGCAAATAATGGTAACTGTGCATTTACATACAAAACATGGGATTTATTTAAATTTAATGAAGATTTAACTGGCTGTGAAGATATTGAATTTGCTCAAAGAGTGATGAATAAAGGAGGTTCAATATTTTATTCTTCTAGCGCTGAGGTTAGGCATTATCATGATGAAAAATCAAAACAGATAAGAAATAGATACAGAAGAGAAGCCCAAGCTTTAAATGATATTTTTTCTGACTCTATAGAATATAGTTTAAAAGATTTATTAAAAAGTATATTTAATGAAATAAAAATTGATAGAAATTACAAAGAAAAAAATAATAATTTTTCTAATTCTTCCTTATTAAAAATATTTCAATATAGATACAACAAGAATCTGGGACATTTTTTAGGTATAAATTATCCAATAAAATCGAACAAAAGTATTAAGAATAAATATTATTCTTATGAAGGTAACAAAAAAAATGTAGAGCATTTTAAGAAAGATTATTTTTACAAATGAAATTTTCAGCTTTTATACCAATTAAATATAAATCAGAAAGAGTAAAAGATAAAAATTTTACTCTAGTAAACAATAAACCTTTATTTTTTTATATTATAAATACAGTTAAATCAATTGATCTAATAGATCAGATACTTATTGATACAGATGATGATAAGGTTGTTGAATTAATAGAAGAGCATTTTACAGGTATAGATTTTAAAATTAGGGAAGATAATCTTAAAGAACCTGCTGAATCAGTAAATAATATAATCAAATCAAATTTAGATAAGATAAATAATGACTTTATTTTTCAGACTCATACAACCAACCCTCTTTTAAAAGAAGAAACTATAAATAAAGCGCTAGAAGAGTATATGAAAAATAAACAATCCATCTTTTCAGTAAATGTTTTTCAGTCAAGATTTTACGACCAAGAACTCAACCCTATTAATCATAATCCTGAAGAGTTAATCCCTACTCAAGAATTAGATTTTATTTATGAAGAAAATTCAAATTTTTATATATTTTCAAAGGAACAATTTAAAGATAATAATTTTAAAAGAATAGGCAAAGAATCGGTTTACTTTTCTACTAATAAATCTGAATCAATTGATATAGACAATGAGGAAGATTTAGAATTACTTAAAAAAATAATAGAATAATTATTCAGTTGATAATTTAGATAGGACACCTTGGTCTATTTGTAAATGGCCTCCATTAAAGAGAGTTTTATGATTAGTATTAATGTCGAAAATTAATTTGCTTACATCTTTAGCATCAAATAATTTACCACTTGGTAATGAATTGACTAATTTGTCCAGATCATCAACATTTTCTCTTAGTAAGTTAGTATCTGTAGCGCCAAGTCTTAAAAAATAAAAATAAGAATTTGTTTTTGCTGTTGAGAATGTTTTAATAGCTGCTTCTAAGGAAGATTTTGTAGATGCATATTCAACATTTTTATTATTTGATGCGACAGAATGTATTGAAGATACAGCACAAACAACTGTTTCTTGAAAATTTTCAATTGAATTATTAATTATTTCTATGAAAGAAACAACATTAACATTAAATAAGTTTGTGATATTTCTTGAATCCTGAATACCTGCACAATATGTTATTGATTCAATTTTGTCTTTATTTATTATTTCACTTATTTCATTTATGTTTTTGAGTTCACGTAAGTCTATAATTTTATCAGTTTGAGGAGATTCATTAATATCGAAACCAAATACATTAGCCCCACTTTCTTTGTAAAACTTATATAGATTGTTTCCTACTCCAGATGCACTTCCAAATATATAATTCATTTACTCTCCAATATATTATCTAGTTTTTTTAAAATTACCTTATTTACTTCATCGTTTGCGTCAATTGTATTTGATGCATTATGAGATGTAAATAAGATTCTTTCATTATTTAGTATTACATCGTTTAACTTAGGTGGTTCTTTTTCATAAACATCCAAACAGAGCATATTCAGTTTTTTACTTTCTACCATTTCTAATATTTCATTTTCAATTAATAATTCTCCTCTTGAGATATTTACTAACAAATCTAATGCACCAGCTTCTTTTAATGAGTCTGCATTTATAATACCTCTTGTCTCTTCTGTGAGGGGTGCTGATAAAACTAAAACTTCTGATTCAGAAATTAATGTTTTTAAATCTCTATATTTAGCATTATTTAATTTGAAATCTTTTACATCAGAATAAATTATTTTGCAATCGAAAGGTTCTAGCAATTTTGTTAGGCTCTTTGCAATATCTCCATATCCATAAAATCCTACCACTTTTTTATATAAAGAAATGCCCAGAGATTTATCCCAAATTTTTTCTTTCATTTTTTCATTGTTAAAAGTTATTTTTCTTAGACTATTTATGATTAGTCCAATAACAAATTCAGCAACATATTTACCTAATATATTTGGGGTATTTATAACTTCGATACCTTTTGATTTAGCTGCAATGAGGTCGATTTGGTCTGTTCCTGAGCCCCATTTAATTATATATTTTAACTTTCGCGCAACATTAATTACTTCGCTGTCTATAGAGTCATCTCCTACTATGCATATTGTAGAGTCTTTTATTACCTCTTTCATTTCCTCTGCTCGGAATCCTTGATCAGCTGGAAAGTTCTCTATGTAATCGAATCCAAATTTTTCAGCTACAGAGTTAAAAGCATCTTTATTTGATTTTGTTCTTTCACAAGTTGAAATTATTTTTTTCATAATTAATTTTTTATTTTTCTCTTTAAAAATTTGACGAATGAGCTGAAACTATTGAATTTTTCTTTATGATAATTTATATAATCTTTTATTTTTATTTTTCTATAAAAGTTTTTGAAACTTAGTGCATAGAAATTATGAACTTTAATTTTATTACTATAAGTTATAGTTTTTGATTGATTCAATTTTGTATCAAATTGGTTATTTTCACCACAATGCAAGCCTGTGCCGTCAAATCCATAATTTTGTATATGAGATCTTGTAGGAAAAATTGAGAGCCCTTTATTTAAAAACATTCCCTGATACCAGTATGCATCCCATATACTTCCTTCATTTTGCTGATGCTTAACTATTATATTTTCAAAGTCATACAAGTTTGAAATATTGAATTTTTTTATTTCTGATTCTGATCTGTTTGATATAAGATTTTCTTTATGGTAATTACCATCTATGAATATTTTCCATCTATCATCCCAGGTTCCCCAACCCCACGGCGACATTATATAGCTAACAGCAGTTCTAGATTTAGGAAAAATAGATTTTGGATGGCTCCAACCATTTACATGCCATACATTTTTATTTTTTTCATATCTATTTAGACAATTATTCATATAATCAAGGAAATAAGGACTCACTATCAAGTCATCTTCAATTACAATAATTTTTTTATACTTATCTAAAATTTCTGTAATTCCAGAGATAATGTTATCTCTACATCCTAAATTATTATTTCGAACAATTATTTTTTTCTCCTTAAAACCCCAGTCCTTATTTGCTATTTCAATTGTTTTATAATAATTTGACTTATTTGTTTTTTCATTTAAACCGTCAATGTAAAAATAAGCGATTGAATTTTTAGACTCAGCATTTTTTGTTAATGATTTAAGTAAATTGTTAAGGTGATTTGGTCTATCGTAACCAAAAATAGTTATTGGTGATAATTCTGAATTATTCATTAACAATAAATAGTTTATATCAATAACAGATAATAATTAACAACTATATTTAATAATTTCAACTCTTCTATATCTTGAAATATTCTTATTATATGAATCACAAGCATTATTTAAGATATCTTCTAGGTATGTGCACTGAAGATCATCTTTTATGAAGTAAAATATTTTTTCATTAATGTCTTCAAAATTTCCAGCAAATTTTACTTCATTTAAGTTATTATTTAAATTATTAAAAGTAAGAACACCCTCTGATCCGCAATAATATATATTCTCATCAAATTTAACCTCGTCCATTAAAGAATAAACATTTCCAACATCAGACCACCTTTCCATTCTTGGGACAAAAAATAAATAACTGCTAAGGATTGATAAAAGTATTAATAAAATTGTTATTAATTTAGAAAATTTTGTTATTTTTAAAAAATTTAATATTTTATAAATACAATAAGGTAAAAGTAAAGAGATAAAAAAAGCATAAAAAGACATTAGATAACCATAAGTTTCCCAATTGATAAATATAAATATAAGGCTTAATCCCGATAAGCTAAGACCATAAATATAATATTTAATTTTCTTATCTTGTTCAAAAAAACTAATAAACAATGTAAAAAAAATAACAAAAATAAAAAATAAATTTTGAACTGAGAAAAGATTTCCAACCATTTTGTTTATTGAATTATTAACAGCGTAATATCCGCTTTCCATAAAAAATAAAATGTAAGCTTGTAAAGAAATTGAGAAAATAAAACCAAATAGGGAAACTAAACTTTCTTTAGATTTATAAAGCAAATAATAAAAAAATATAAACCAAACAAATATAGCTCCTTGGAGTTTGATTAAAGGTATTACTAATGAAAGAACGAATATTAAAATTGTATAATTTTTTTTATTATTTTTACTTTTTTCAAGCAAAAATAATAACCAAACAAAAATTGGGACAGTAAATTTTTCTTGAAGACTTGGGAGTAAAAACATATCGTAGGTATACGGATAAATTAAGAAAATAGATAAAGAATGTAGATACTCTATTTTTAACTTATTTTTAAAAAAAGAAAATAAAAATAAATGTATAAAAAATAAAAGAAAAATATTTTGAATATGAGTAAATAAAGGTCCTAGATAAATACCAGGCAAATATTGGAGAATGAATTGTAGCTGAATTAAAGGTTGCAACATGCCTCCAGTAATCCGATCATTTTGAAATTCTAAATAGTGTAAATAAGGATCTTTAATAAAATCAAGAGTCAGTAATATCCACCTATAGTCGTCCATTAATCCCCAGGGAATATCGTAAAAGAAATATATTATTGATAAACCTATAGAAATCAGAAGGGTTAATTTTACTTCTTTATTTTTAACTGAGGAGTAATTCATGTGAGTATATTAAATTATTATATTTATATTCATCTTGATTATCATCAAGACATTTAAGATATTCAAGCATTTGATTCTTTGCAGGGTTAATCCCCGGGTCATTGATTATTTTTTCATTAAAGTTTTGTATTAGTTGATCTTTTTTTAGTTCTATATTTTTATTTTTTCTAGTAATAACAATTTCTTTTTTTATTAGATCAATATTAACTTGTTCTTTAATGGTGAATATTTTCCAATTTCTAATTTTCTTTTGACCTAATCTGGATGAAGAGAAATTTAATATACATTCTTTAGTTTTGATATTAAAATTATTCAACTCATATAAACCATCTTTATTTTTTAGCATGTTTGTTGATTTTGAAGAGACTATATTTTTGTAGTCAATAAAAAACTCTAAAGCAACACTTATATCATGTATAGTTAAATCAAAATCTACATTGTCCTTTATTCGATCTGATTTAACTTTTGGTGAAATTCTTTCAACCTGAATAAAGAAGGGCTCCTCATTCAAATTTTCTTTAGCAATTTTAAACAAGTCATTTTGTGTTTCAATAAATCCACAAAATATATTTCTGTTATTTAAACTTTTTAATTTATTTAAATCATTTAGATTATTTACTATAGGCTTTTCAATAAATATAGTTTTATTAAATTCATTCAATTTTTTTAAATAGCTTATATGGCTATCACTGTGTGTAGAAATAATTATTCCGTCATATGAATTGATATCTACTATGTCTTCTTGTTTTATTTGTTTATAATTATTATTTTTAAATTTAAGATTTTTTTTATCTATAACTTCAAAAGTACACTTACCAAGAATTGAAACCAGAGTATCACAATGCAATTTGCCCATGTTTCCGTAACCAATTATTAAAAACTTTTTTTCGCTCATATTTCGTTTATTATTTTTATTATTTTATCTATATTATTAATGCTAAGTTTAGGATGACATGGCAGAGTAATGATATTATTTTTAACAAAATCTGTATTTTTAAATCTTTTATTATTTTGAATCAGTTTGGATTCAGGAAATTCATAAAGCCCAAAAGGGTAGTATGATCCAAATTGTATATTATTTTTTTTAAGACTTAATTTTGTTTTCTTATATTTTGAGGGATTGTTAATAGTGATAGGAAAAACATTCAATGGCTGATCTTTTTGAGAGTGAATGTTTACGCTTTCAGAATTTAATTTCTTACTATATAAGTTATTATTTTTAATTCTTAAGTTCAATTTTGATTTGATTTCAGACAACTTAATAGTGAGTATTAGAGCTTGAATAGTGTCGAGTCTTGAGTTTAAACCAATATATTTGTGATAATAAGGCTTAGTAGATCCATGATTTCTTAGCGATTTAATCTTATTAGAATATTTTTTATTATTGAAAGTTATAGCACCACCATCACCGAAACAATTTAAATTTTTAGTTGGGTAAAACGAAAAACAACCAAATTCACCGATCTTTCCTAGATAATTATTTTTATGTTTAGACCCAAAAGCCTGTGCAACATCTTCAATAATTTTTATATCTGTATTTTTTATAAGTTTTTTAAGTATCGTCATGTCTGCAGAATTTCCAAATAGGTGCACAGCAATTATTGCTTTTGTTTTATTGGAAATTAAATTTTCAATATCCTTAATGTCTAATGTTAAGTCTGTTAAGTTGATATCACAATAAATAGGTTGAGCTCCAATTCTTAAAACTACCTCAGAAGTTGCAAAAAATGAGAAACTTGGAACTATGACTTCGTCTCCAACACCAACTCCCAAAGCCCTTAATGCAATTTCTAATGAATCAGTTCCTGAATTTAAACCATAAGTATATTTATTTCCAATAAAATTAGAAAATAAATTTTCGAATAACTCAACATCTTTACCAAGAACAAAATCATTGTTTTTAATAATATTTTTTATTCCTTTATAATATTTTTCTTCTATTTCATTAGAAATACTTAAATCAAATAAACTTACTTCATTGTTTTTTACAGACATTATGTATTAGTTTATTCTTTCATGTTTATTTATAATTTGAAATTATCTTTGATATTTTAGATACTTCTTCTTCAGATAAATTATTTGATGATGGGAGCCAAAGAATTTTTTTTGATATTGACTCTGAATAGGCTAAGTCATTTCTCTCAACATCAGAAAGATAACCTTGAAAACTTAAAGCAGGATAACCGTCTCTTGTCTCAATATCTTCTTTATCTAGAAGATATTTTATTTCTTCTTTTACCTCTTCTGAAGAACATAAAACATCGAAAAACCATGGAACCTCGTTATCTTTGAAATTAATAAATTTAATTTCTTTGTTGTTAATCTCTTTTTTGTAAAGCTCCCAATTGTTTTTTTTAAGATCTAAATATTTTTTTATTTTTTTAAATTGAGAAATACCAAGAGTAGCTTGTAGGTCAGTAATTTTAAAATTTAAACCGAAACCATCATGCCAATCAAGTTTGTCCATTGACCTATTAAAGGTTTTCAAATTGTAAATATTTTCTTCATATTTTTTATTATCAGTTAAAACCATTCCTCCTTGGCCCATTGTTATAATTTTGTGAGGAGTAAAAGAAAATACGCTCAAATCTCCAAGTGCTCCACATTTTTTTGAATCATAACTTGAACCTAACGCATGAGCAGAATCTTCTATTAAAGTGATATTATTTTCAAAACACCAGCTTTCAATTTTTGGACCATCACTAGTTCGGCCATTTAGTGGAACAAAAATAACAGCATCTAAATTTTCTGTCTTTGTTAGATTTTCGTATGACATGCAAAGATTTTCATCAACGTCAATTAATACTGGAATTGCATTCGCCCAAATAATGGCATTAATAGTTGCAATCATTGTAATGTTAGGCACAGCTACTCTTTTACCATCCTTAATACCTGAGGCTAGTAAGGCTAAATAAATTGCAATTGTTCCATTAGGAACACAGAATGCCGAATCTCTTTTTACAAATTGCTTAACTTTGTCTTCAAAATCAGCTGTTACTTTATGTTCAGTTATCCAACCGCCTGAATTTAAATAATTTACGATACCATCTACATCAGAGTCATCTAAATCTGGACTAGCTTGAAATATTTTATTTTGTTTCAATCCTTACCCTGTCTTTTTCAGGACCATAGTATGGCCCATTTTTAGATTCAATAATTAATGAATCTTCATTCATAATATATTCATGAGCTCCATTGAATAGAACAATAAGTTCATTTTTCTCAATATTTACAGCTTTAATTAAATTACCATTTTCTGTATAAAGGTTAACTTTAATACTTCCCTTTATAACGTAAACAACTTCGTTTGTTTTGAAAGCTTCTCGACTATATTCAGTATGATAATGTGCTTCCAATTTTTTATTTTTTTTGTAGTTCCATATTCCAATTTGCATATAATTTTCATCTTCAGTTAAAAAAGTTAGGCCCTCTTTAGAAAGCAAAGGTCTAATTATGGACGCAATATGAATGTCACCATGATAAATTTTTTCGAGTTCACTTTTTTGTTCCATATTCTAAATACCAGTCTACAGTTAATTTTATCCCTATATCTAAAGAAGTTGGTGGTTTCCATCCTAATAATTTCTCTCCTTTATTACCATTAACTGTTTTTTCCATAACACCATCTGGCTTATCTGTATTGTATGTAAGCTCACCTTCCCACTTTGCATATTGGGCAATTTTTTCAGCCAATTCTTTTATAGAGATTCCTTTTCCAATTCCTACATTAAAGAAAAAATGATCATTTGATAATTCAAGAGATTTTATTAGAGAATCTGCTCCATCTTCTACATAAAGCCACTCTCTTATTGGTTTTCCAGTTCCCCAAACTTCAACATTTTTTTGATTATTAATTTTTGCATCACATATCTTTTTAACCAATGCTCCTAAAGCATGAGAACGAGATTCGTCAAAATGATCGTTTGGACCATACATATTTGATAAAACAACATTTGCAGAAGAAAAATTATATTGTTCATTGTAACTATCACCTAACCCAACAAAAAATCTTTTTGATAGTCCATAATTAAACACAGATTCATGTGGAGGGCCTTCCCAGAATTTATCTTCTTCGTAATAATTTATATTTGAAGGGTATGCACAATTTGAAATTGGATTAACAAGGAGCTTTACATTGGTCTCATAAGAGGCCCTATAAAGATTGTTAGCCAAAGTAGTATTGATCTCTAAAAGTTCTACAGGATATTCATACCCGAAAGAAATTCCTCCAACGAAAGCTGAACAATTTATTACGTAGTCAAATTTTTTTTCATCAAAAAAAGAAATAAGAGGCTTAAGATTTTTTACATCTAAATTTTCTTTCCCTCCAATGTGTGAAACAATAAAGTTTTTGTTTTCATTCATTTTTTTTAATACGGTACTTCCTAAGAACCCATTAGATCCAACAATTAAAATTTTGCTTTTTTTCATCTCATTTAATTATATTTATTTTATTTCTGAACAGGGTGTTCCCAAGTAGGACTTAATAGGTTTTCTTTCAGCAAAGTGGCTTCTTTCTTAGCTTGATTTGTATCGTAATCTACCATTTTTGTTACTAGTTCATCAAAGCTAACCCTTGGCTTCCAGTTAAGCAATTTTTTAGCTTTTGAAGGATCTCCTAATAAATACCCAACTTCATTAGGTCTATAATATTTCTCTGATGTTTCAATATATTTTTCCCATTCAAGACCCGCTGCATTAAATGCTTTTTCAGCAAACTCTTTAACAGTATGTGTTTCCCCAGTAGCTACAACCCAATCATCAGCTATTTCATGTTGCATCATTAAGTACATTGCTTCTACGTAGTCACCAGAGTATCCCCAGTCTCTTGAGGCTTCTAAATTTCCAAGTGTAAGCTTACTTTGTATTCCCATCAAGATTCTTCCAACAGCCTTTGTAATCTTTCTAGTAACAAAGGTCTCCCCTCTGAATGGAGACTCGTGGTTAAAAAGGATTCCATTAACTCCAAAAATACCATAGGTCTCTCTATAAAGTTTCGTCATATTATGGGCAAAAACTTTTGACGCAGCGTAAGGACTTTTTGGATTAAATGGAGATTCTTCATTTAGAGAACCAATATAATCACCACCATACATTTCAGAAGAAGATGCCTGATAAAATTTAACTTCTTTATCAATATGTCTAACACTTTCAAGAAGAGTAACAGACCCAAGAGTGCCTACTTGCGTTGTGAAGGTAGGGTTACTAAATGATACTGCTACATGAGATTGAGCAGCTAAGTTATAAATTTCATCTGGCTTAATGTTTGTAATCAGGTTTGAAAGAGAGGAAGAGTCAAGTAAATCAGAATAGTATAAATTCAATTGACCAGTATTTTCATATTCAGAAATTAGTTCATCAATTCTATAAGTATTAATCGAAGAAGACCTTCTAATTGTTCCATGAATTTCATATCCTTTATCAATTAAAAATTTTGATAAATATGCACCATCTTGTCCCGTTATACCTGTTATCAATGCTTTTTTCATGTAATTAATAATACATAAATAACTAAAATGAATATATTATAAATAATTTTTTTACAAAAAATTAATGTATATTCTATTTATGTAAGTAAAGAGGACAAGATTTATTAAAGTTTTATACATATTTAAAGAAGGAAGAATAGGAAAGTTAAATAGTAAAAAAAGCTTTCCAAAAGAGTTTTTCTATTCTTATGATTATTTCAAAAACTTGGATTCCGATGTAGATTTTATTGAAGTGTCTGATCAAAGTGATTTTAATTTCAGTTTATTTTATAAGTTTCTTGATAGGCTCTTATCGAAGTTTTCTCAAATTTCATTTTCTCTTCATAAGTTATTAATAAAAGAAAACCTTGATGCAATAAATAATTCAGATATTTTAGTTGTTACAAACCATGGATTGGGTGCATCTATTGCTCTAATTATAAAAATTAAAAGAATAAAGAATAAAAAAATCTATATTATAAATGCTCAAATGTTTGAGCCAAGGGTATCAAATTATTTTAAGAAGATTATAAGAAATTATTTTATAAATCTAACTATTAATAAATCAGAAAGAATAATTTTTACTTCTCATCGTGAATTTGAATATGCAGTAGAAATTAAACCATTAAAAGAATCAAAATTTATATCAATCCCATTTTGTGTCGACACAGACTTTTGGCGAACAGATGAAGTTAATTTTTCAAAGAAAAAAGGAGTATTATTTGTTGGTCAAAATGATATGAGAGATATCAAGAAGTTTTTAGAAATTGCAAAAAATTTAAAAGATATAGAGTTTACTGCTGTAACAACCCTTATTGATGAGGACTCAGACATACCTACAAATGTGAAAATAATTAGAGGTAATTGGAATTTATCAATACTTGAAGATTTAGAATTAAAACACTTATATGAAAAAGCAAGGTTAACTATTTTGCCAATAAAAGAAAATACAGTTGCTTGCTCTGGTCATAGTGTTTCGCTTCAATCTATGGCTGTGGGCACTCCTGTAATTATGAATAAACATGGAGGATTTTGGGAGTCCGTAGATGAAACTAAAATTTTGTTAATTGATACTGTAAATGAAGAATGGGAAGACAAAATTTCAAACTTATATAAAAACGAAAAAGAACTTATGCATTTATCTCAAATAGGCATGAATAACACTATAGAAAATTTTAATTATCGAGTATTTAATAATGAAATGAAAAAACTTATATTATCTTAATCTTTTAAATTTTATTTTTCTACTATGTATGTATCAAAAGTTAAGTATTTAAGATTAGTAATATTTATATTGTCAGGCACACAGTCGATGTTAATCCAACATTGATCACCATTTTTTGGTAAAACCCAATTACTTTTTAAATTTATATATTCTATTTGAGGAGCTACAATCTCAGGTCCACCAAAAGGGTTATCGAATAGAGCTTTATATGAGTTAATTCTTGGAATTAAAGAGATTGAAGCAAGGCAGAGACTAAATATAATTAATTGATGATTTTTATTAATTTTTAATTCTAAATTCGGACTGTATGCCTTAAAAGCCAACAGAGAAATTATATAAGCAAATAAACCATAGATAAATCTTGGATGAGGGGCTCCAATAATCCATATAAACAAATTAAAAAAAATAAAAATTAAAGGTATATATGGTGTTGCTGCTTTAACGTTTGTTTTTTTTGTAATAACCTTGTTTAGAACATAAATTATAAAAAAGGATGTTAGAAAATTAATTGTTATAGACTGATTTAATTCAATTAAGATCCAATCATTAAACCAATCAATAAGTGAAGTTCCTAAGAAATATGAATTGTTAAAATCACCAGTAACATTTTTTACACCAGTTATTGAATTAATATTGTACCAAGGAAGATTTAAGCAAGTTAACTCGACAGGGTACACGATACAAGAAGTTAGGGCAATACTTTTAATAATCCAAAATAGAAGTATGAGGTTTGTTAGTACTAGCTCTTTAATTTTCAGTTTTTTGTTTTTAATTAATACATAGGCAAAAAAGAAGAAAAGTAAAGCTGTAGATATTTTTAATTGATATGCATAAATGATTAAGATATTTAAAAAGATAAATTCGATTTTTTTGCTATTTTTTTTATACAAAATAGATGTTAAAAAAGTAGTTGATAAGAAGAATAAAACTCCCGAAGCTATATCTGGTTTTATAATCCCAGGAATTGTAAAAAAGCCGTTTCTACCTCCATTTAAACCGAAATTATCTAATAAACAAAAAATAATTATATATAAACTAGAAAGAAAAAAGAATTTATTTTCTCTTAATACAATATGATATAAAATAAAATTCAAAAATACTGCTAAAAATGCAATTGTTAAATAGTGAAGTAAGATTAAGTTACTACCAAGCCACAAAGGAGCTGAGAGGTAATCAATAATTGAAGAAGTACCATAAGCACCATGTAGGTTATTTAATCCGAACACTAATTTTGACTCTCTCAACCAATTTTGATAATTAAGGTGATAATAACCGGAGTCATATTGGAAATTAATATCATAAGAGCTTACAGAAATAATAATTAAATTTAAAATGCTAAATAAATAAATTTTTTTATAATTTTTAAATTTTATTCTTTCAGCCGCATTTAAAATCAGAGGGGTAGAGATTATATAAAGTAAAATTGAAAATTTTAATGGAAAGAAAAAATTAAAAATAAACATTAAATTAGAAAAATAAATTAATCCAATTAATGGATAAAAAATAATTATTGATGTATCAAAAAGAATAAAATTATCAAGAGTTAAACGTTTATTTGAAAACTTGTTTATTAATATTATTAAGCCTCTACCAAGAAGAAAAAAATAAGAAAATAATAAAATTGAATAAATGATATGCACAGGATAGATTATACAAAATAATCTCCTCTATTATTTATAGAAATAAAGTTTAAATAAAGTTTTTACTCCCTCAAGGATTATCTTTAAATTCATTTTTGATTTTCCTACTTCTCGTTCAACAAATAATATAGGTATTTCTTTTATTCTAAGGTCTGCTTTTACACATTTATGTAATAAATCAACTAAGAATGAATATCCGTTATATTTTGATTCCTCGAAAGGTATCTTTTTAAGAGATTCTCTTGTGTATAGTCTAAATCCAGTAGTCATATCATTTATATTTGATTTAGTTACAAATTTTGCAAATTTATTTGCATATTTTGAAAGAATTTTTCTATGAAGTCCCCATCCAGAACTTCCACCACCCTTTACATACCGACTTCCAATACAAACATCAATTTCATTTCTATAATTAGTAAATTCAGATCTTATATTTTTAAGATCTTCTATCCTGTGTGAAAAATCAGCGTCCATTTGAATTATATAAGCATACTCTTTCTTGATACCCCAATTGAACCCATCTATACATGCAGTCCCATAACCTAATTTTCCTTTTCTTTCAATTAGATATAATTTTTTACCAAAGTATTTTGAAGCTTTAATTTTTTCTGCTGTTTTATCAGGGGATTTGTCATCTATTATTAAGAGGTCACAACCAGTGCTTATAACCTGATCAATGAATTTTGCTATATTACCTGATTCATTATAAGTTGGACTTATAACTAGAGTATTTTCCTTATTCACGTGAATATGTTACCAAAATTATTTACTTCTGCTTTAATAAAGAACATGAAAGAAGCAAGACTTTTTAAAACAGACCTCTCAATAATAACCTTAGAAGAGATGAGTGAAATATTAATTTATAAAAATAATATATCAGTAGCAGTTTGTAATGCAAATAGTGTTGTTAGAGGTGCAAGGTCAGGTGGTATTGCGAAAATGTTGAACACAATGTCTCATAAAATTTGTGATGGGTACCCACTTTCTAAAGGAATAAATTTTTTGTATAAAATAAACCAAGAAAGAGTCGATGGTTATAATTTATTTTTTTCGACAATAGAGAAAGGACTAAAAGAAAACACCTCACATTATTTTTTTGGGAACGAAGAAAAGGTCCTAGAGAAGTTTCTTATTGAGCTTAAATCAAAGTACCCAGAAGTTAATATAGAAGGCCATCACTGTCCTCCAATGTTAGATTGGAAAGAATTTACAATACCTAAATATTTAAATATGTTTGAAGATTTAGAAGCTGATGTAATTTGGGTGTCGCTTGGATTCCCAAAACAAGAAAAATTTATGGAATATTTAGTCGAGAACAAGGTAAGAGAATATAATATTTTAGGCGTGGGAAATGTTTTTGATTGGGTTGCCAAAACAAAATACAAAGCACCTGAGATTTTTGCAAAAAATGGATTTGAGTGGTTATTCAGATTTATACAAGAACCATTTAGGCTAGCTAGAAGATATATTATTGATAACACCTTTTTTGCATACTTTTTTCTCAAGCAGTATCTAAGTTCAGATAAAACAATATAGATTCTATATATCAAGCATGAAGATTTATATATAATTAATTAGACTCTAATTGGAAAAATGATTTTGAAAGAACCATCAGAAAACAAATATAACCACATACCACTTTCTAATGATTTTGGGAACTGGTGGTATTTTGGAAGAAAAGAAATTTTAAAAAGACTTTTATTAAGACAGAAATTTACTTCAAATATAAATATATTAGAAATTGGCCCAGGTGTCGGTGTTAATATTGAAGTATTACAAAATTTCGGATCGGTTGATATCTTAGAAGTTGATTATTACTTTATTGAATTAATTGAAAAAAATCATAAACTAAAAATCAATAAAGTATATAAAGACTTTTCAAAAATAGAAAAAAAGTATGATCTGATTATATTTTTAGACGTTTTAGAACATATAGAAAACTATGAGTTTTTCATTCAAGAGGTCGATAAGATAATGAAAGATAGAGGCATAGGAATAATGAGTGTCCCCGCATACCAAAAATTATTTAGTCAACATGATAAAAATTTGCATCATTATAGAAGATATAATTGGAAATTAATAAAAAAGCATCTAGAGCCATATTTTAAAGTAATAAATAAAATTGGATATAATTTTCTTTTACTTCCTGTTAGGTTTATTCAGATAAAAATTATTAATTCCGATATTTCTGATACTACGGTATCACCAATTTTAAACTTTATATTAACTACAATTATAAAATTTGAAGTTTTACTATTTCGTTTAAATTTAAATTTAAAGTTTGGCCTTTCTTTATTTGCAGTATTTGAAAAAGAAAATGATAAATAAAATAAAAAATATTTCTTATGGTTATGAGAAATTTCTTTTTATATATTTATCAATATATTTAATTTTTCAAATAATATTTATTACAAAGGGCGGAACTACTTGGGATGATCTTAAACTATTAGAGACAACACCACAAATTATCCACAAATTTAATTTATTTTTTATTGATAGTAGTAATCCATATTTAAGTGAGTTTGTTTCAAATTTTGAATTTTATGGTTATTTAGTGCTAATACCTGCATATTTGTTTTCAAATAATATTTTTGTAATAAACTTTTTTTCTTATTTATTAAATGATTTATTCCTTATAAATATTATCAATCAACGAGATTTTGAATATATTTTAAGGTACATTTTTCTAAATATATATGTTGTAATATCTTTATTTATTATATTTAAGATCTATTCAAGGCTTTCTGATCCAATAAGAAGTTTTCAATTTATAGTTATTCTTACACTTGTCCCAGCATTTAGTGGGCACGCCTTGTTTAATTTAAAAGATATACCATTCATGATTCAAAATATATTTGTTACGTTATTTTTTATAAATTATTTAATAAATTTTAAAAATTCAGAAGTTTCTGATCAAATAAAGTTAGGGGTTTCTCTAGGATTGTTATTATTAATCAGATTCAATGGCATTGCTTTTGCTGCAATTTATTTTTTGTTTTCATTTTTATATCTTGAAAAAAATTATTTTACTATCAAAAAAAATATTATTAATTGGTTAAAAATTATTATTATTTCAAATTTTATCTTATTATTTGGGACCCCTTCATCTTGGCAAAAGCCAAAATTATGGATTGAAAAAACTATAGAAACACAATTTAATTTATATTGGGATTCTTATGTATTAACAAATGGGAAGTTTATGTTTGCAATGGATATAGAGCCACTTTATTTATTTACTTGGTTTAATTATAAATTACCAATATTTTTTCATTTTTTTGTACTATTTAGTTTTGCTTTAGTTATTAAAGCTTTCATTAAAAGAAATTATAATTTTTCGTTATTATTTATTTTTTCAAGTTATTTTATTTCTTTCATTTTTTTAAGTTTCATGATTCTGAGACCTGTTGCCTATGACGGAATTAGGCAGTACCTTTTTTTAATCCCTTTCTTTGTTTTTTTAGTTGTTGAAAGTATTAGATATTTAAATAAATCAATTACTGTACCAATTTTTGGTTTTTTGCTTTTCTATTTAATTTTTACACAACTAGGATTAGGTCCTTATCGTTATGTGTATTTTAATGAATTTGCAAAAGCTGATTCAATAACTATAGATTGCGATAAGGTAGGTGGTTGTGGAAATTGGCAAACTGATTATTGGGGATATTCTGGAAAAGAACTTATTACTGATATAAATAAAGAACTTAAAGGAAGTTTATATCTCTGTTCTCCAAAACATTCATTTTCAACATATTTAGATAGTGAAAACATAAATATCATTGATGACTTAACTAAAATTGATGGAGAATTTTATGTAGCTTATTTTCACAGACCAATGCTAATTAATGATACTTGTGATTTTAGTAAAAATAATTTAAATGTTATTTGTGAAAATGTTACAACAAAGAAAGTCAAATTAAGATTTGAGGAAATTAATCTAAGCTATGTTAGTAAATGCATTAAAAGTTAGATAGATTTTAGTTTTATAATTTGCTAATTTTCATTATTATATTTGAATGAATTCAAAAATATCTATAATAATTCCTTGTTATAACGAACAACTCACTGTTGGAAGTGTTATAAAAAAAATATGTGAAGAATTTCCAAATTATCAAATTGTACTCGTTGATGATGGTTCAACAGATAAAAGTATAGAAATTTTGAGAAATTTAAATTATAAAAATTTTAAGTTAATTGAGTTAGAAAAAAATTATGGAAAAGGACGTGCGATGAGAGAGGGTCTTAAATACATCAAAGATAAATGTGAAGTAGTTATTTTTACAGATGCAGATAATGAGATTGATATAATGGACCTTCACAAGGTTGTTAATAAGTATGAGGATCCAAAAATTATGTCAGTTTTTGGATCAAGATTTTCTAAAATTTCAATTAATACAATTATAAAAATGGGAATTGAAAGATATATAGCAAATAGAATTTTTACTTTTTTTGGAAATATTAAGTACAGGCAAAAATTAACAGATCAAGCAACTGCTGTAAAGTCATTTAGGTCTAGCCTTATTGAAAAACTAAATCTCAATAGTGATGGTTTTGATATTGAACCAGAAATTATTAAGGGTTTATATAAAAATAAAATAAAAATATCCGAAGTTAGTATTAGTTATAACCCAAGATCTGTCAAAGAAGGAAAGAAGCTTAGTTATAAAGATGGCTTCATTTATTTGAAAGAATTATTCAAGTAAATCTTCATTCTTCTATGTACTAATATTAAAAGCAGAAATGAACTATATAGATAACAAAAAAGTCTTGGGCCTGGCAGTTTTATTTTCTCCTATTTTCTATAATTATTTTTTTAGACTAATTCCGAGGGAATCAAGAAACTTAGCTTTTGATAATCCTGATTTCATAAATATTGGACTTAGTTCTATTTTTTTTATTTTTTTGTTGTTTGTTGGCTATCAAATAAAAATAAGTTTAAATTTACCAAATATTTCAATATCCATAGTGTTATATCTCTTTTCCTTCTTTATTTTTGATAGTTATTTTTTATTTATAACCAAAATGTTTAATCTAAAAGTTGTTTTTCTCTTCATAAATTTCATATGGATTTTAATTTTTCTACTAAATAAAAAAACAAGCAGGACCCAAATTATATTTTTCTTTTTAATATTTTATTTTTTAAGAGAGTTTACTTTTGAGCATTTATTTAATAACTTTGAATTATCTCCAAAAACATATACTGTTCCAGATGAAACTGAAGTATGGATTCCAGTTACAAAAAATATATTCTCAAATAATTATTTTTATGGTTTGGAAACAATAACACATAATGGATACGGTCTTTTAATTGCTTATATTAATTCTATAACTACAATTTTGTTTTATAAATCTTCTGTATTTTCTTTTTTCCCATTTATTAAGAATGTTTTTTACTTTTTAACCTTGTTGTTTATTTACGAAATTAAAGGTTCAAGTATTTCAAAAGTAGTATTTTCTTCTGTTTTAACAATAGTTACTCTTAATAGTCATTGGTTTAGATATTTATTTTTTAATTCAATGATGCTTGAGTCAGGAGTTAGCTATTTTTTTGGTGTGATTTTATATTCCTTTGGAATAGCAAAAAGCAAAAAAGAAAAACATATTTTTTCTCTTTTGTTAGGTTTTCTTTTTTTCAGTAAACAATTTATTGCTACACTAGCTATTTTGTATTTAATATACTTATTCATAAAAAAAGATATAAAGATTATTTCTTTGATTATTGGCTTGTCCAGCATACTAATCGCTGTTATAAATTCATTTTTATTAAAAATTGACATGACATGGTCAACTTACTTTGTATTCTTTAATTCAACTCCAACAGCCCATCGACAAAGATCGGTTAATCTTGAGAATATTTTTAATATTGTAAATCAATTTTTGATAGACAAGCCCCTATCATATTTTTTATTAATTTTATTTTTATTGTTTTTAATTAATTCTAAGATTAATTATTTTCAATATAATAAATTAGTTAATCTTATTCTATTAAATACATTCTTAGTCTTTATATTATATATTTTCATATGGACAGATGTAGAATATGGTTCTAGCTATAGATATTTGATGAATATATTTCATTTAATAATACCTATTTCTATTAATTCAATAGATAATTTTATACTAAATAAAGTAAAAAAATAGATTTATTGCCCTACTTTAATTTATTTTTTAATTTTATAATCCCTAATAACATTTTGAAGCCATCCTTCAGTGGCTTCACAGTAGATATTGTTTCAATATTTAATTCTTTTACAGGTACTTCCGAAATTTTTTTACCATTATTAAAAGCTTTTAAAATAATCTCTGTAGTTATCAAAAATTCTTCCGAATAAAATTTTTCTATACTTGAGAGCAGCTCTTTTTTAAAGATTAATGTTCCTTGTGTATCTTTATAGGGTAAATCTAGGAAGATTTTAATTAATTTATTAAAGAAATAGGAATAAACTTTTCTGGATGTTGTTCTAAAAACATTTGACTCAAAGTGTCCTTTAGATCCGATATATAAATCAAAATCATTATATAGGTTTTTATTATCAATATATTTTATATCAGAATTACCAAAACTAAAATCAGCAGGTACGAAATATATCCACTTATTTTTACAATATTTAAATCCTTCGGTTAAAGCATTTCCAAGTCCTTTCTTAGATTCATATAAAGATATATCAATAGAATTTTTAAATTCATCTATCATTTCAAGAGCATATTGTTTTGATAAATCTATAGATTCATTTTCTATAATTAGTATTTGAAGATTTGGTGCTCTTATATTTTCTACAATTAATTTAATTGTGTTTTTTATATTGTTTTGTTTGTTGTGCAATGGAACCAAAATTGACAATGGTTCTTTAAACTCAACAATTTCAATATTTATCATGCTAAATTACAAGTTTAGTTATGTTTAATAAAATTTAGTCATTAAGAAATTACTTTTATAAATGTTTGAAATTTCATTTATAATCAATACATATGTCAGGAAATTATTTTGTACACGAAACTTCAATAATATCAGATAGTTCAACCATTGGAAATGGTAGTAAAATTTGGCATTTCTCACACATTAGAGAAAATACCAAAATAGGAAAAAATGTAACCATTGGCCAAAACGTTTATATCGATAAAGATGTAGTCGTTGGTGATAATTGTAAAATTCAGAATAATGTTTCTTTATACAAGGGAGTCATTCTAGGTAATAATGTATTCATTGGACCAGGCGTTACTTTTACAAATGATTTATATCCTTCTGTAGAAGGCTGGGATGATAGCAAGATTCTTAGTACAACAGTTGAAGATGGTGCATCGATAGGTGCTAATACTACTTTAATTTGTGGTGTAAAGGTTGGAGAGAATAGCTTAATAGGTGCTGGAAGCTTAGTTACTAAAGACGTACCAAAAAACTCTCTTTCTTATGGAAATCCCTCAGAAGTTATTAAAAAGAATTTTAAAAATAAATAATTATTAAAGATTAGTTGTTCTTATTCAAATATTGTTTAGATAAAATTTCTTCTATGAGTTTAGACCCATCATAGGTTAAATGATCGTCATCGTAATAAAACATAATTCTTGAATACGAAACTACGCATTGACCTTTTATGAAAGAATCACAAAAAATTTTGTCTGTAGCAATATTACTTTTATTAAGTTTTCTTAAAAGTAGATTAACTTCATAAGAATATGATTTCCAATAAGAGTATTCATACTGAATTGATTCATCTAAATTATAAAATTTGTAAATATAGGGTTCTAGTGGATAAAATCCTAATTCAGGTATTGGTTCAATAATAATTAATTCATCTGAACTCTCTTTTAAATAGATAACATTTTTTTCAAGATCGTCCAACAATTCTTGTCCACCAGCTTTAATTTCATCTCCAACTTTTCCAAGATTTGATTCAAAAGAAGATCCATTAAAATACCAAGGAAACCTCCCTCCAAAAATTGTAATTGTATTAGAAGTTTTAGTTATAAATTCATATTCCGCTGATTGATTAGGGTGAGCACAAATAGCTCTTGTATTTGTATCTAGTGGAAGTATAAAAGGACATCCTTTCTGAATAGAAATAAATAGATTATATGAAGATTTATGATTATCAAAAATATTTTTAGACAACGTCTTTAGGTGAGAGTCTCCAATAATTACTAGATTTGATTTAGAAGGATCAAAACTTATATTACAGAAAAAATCTAAATTAGGAAAAGTAATAGTGCTACATTCATTTAGATCAACCCCATCTCGTTGAGCGTCAACTAGATATTTGTTTAGATAAATATTTGTATCTTCAAATCTTTCAGGGTAACCGTTTGTTTGAATAGTTTGAAATGAGAATGAAGAAATTAAAATTATTATTAATAATATGTAGATATTCAAATATCTTGAGTTGGCTACTTTTCTTTCAAAAACCTGAAAGAAAAAATAGCCAAAAATTATAACAATTAATATTAAAAGAATCTTTATCCAAAAATTATTTTGGATAAGTCTCCCTTTTAAATAATTTTCTACAAAAGAGAATATTGGTTGATGTAATAGATATATTGAATAAGAACATAATCCTATTGTCGCAAAAAATTTAGATTTTAGTAATTTTGTCAGGATTGTAATTTGACTGTTTGAAAAAATTATAAGGGAAACCCCAGTTAGTGCAAATATTTTAGGTTCTATGTCATTAATAAAATCATCTCCATAATAAAAAACTGGAAAAATCATTAATAAAAAACCAATTTTTTCTAAATGTTTTATTTTTAAATTAAAACTTAAAATCATAACTAGTACACCTAGAAGTAGTTCCCAAATTCTAAATTGAATTTGATAAAATTTATTTACATTTGAAGTTATTGTATTTATATAGATTGATAAAAAAAATATTAACAATATAAAAATTGTAAAATATTTTTTTAAGAATTTATAAACTACAAAAGCCATAAGTGGGAAAACAAGATAGTACTGTTCTTCAATAGCTAAACTCCAAGTATGTAAAAGAGGCATAAACTTAGTTTGAGGAGAATTATAAAAATCAAGATTCTGAAAATAATAGTTTGCATAAAAGAAAACTGAAGAAACAAGCGAATTCGAATATTCTATGATTTCTTTTGGAAGAAGAAGCCAATAGGAAAATGGGATTGTTAAAAGAAGCATTGAGAGTAAAGCTGGCAATATTCTTTTGATACGTCTTTTGTAAAAATTTTTAAAACTAAAAGTTTTTTGATTTAATTCAGAAATAATAATATTTGATATTAAATAACCTGAAATAACAAAGAATATATCAACACCAAGCCAACCACCTTTAAATAATTCAAAATCTGCATGATATAAAACAACTGCTAATACAGCTATGGCCCTTAAACCGTTGATATCTTCTCTAAAAGGTATTCTTTTAATTTTTGTAATACTTAAGGTTTCACGCATATTTAAATTCTAGGAAAAAAATTTAGCTAAGTCCTCTCGTTGTAAGAGGTTGGTAAATAAAGAAGTTACTTTATAAAATTATCTTATACTTTATTTTTCATCAATGCTAAATCATTATTAAGATAAGAAATCTTTTTCGATTTTTTCATATATTTTATTTTCTATTTTTTCAAGTTTTGAAATTAGATCTGATTTGTTCTTTCCTGTTTCTTTCAAAACTGGTACCATTGCATTCCACATACCCTCACCTTTAAATCTTGAATAAAGTGAAGCACCTACATGAAGAGCGATTACTACATAACTAAGAAATGCTGAAAATTCATGAATTCTAATAGCAATCTCCACGCCTCTAGTTTCTAAAGAAAAAAGTGCAGCGATTAGCAGCCCAGTAGTAGGGAGCATTATCAAACTGAAATACATTAGTCCATGAACCGTTTTTGCTATAAATAGATGACCTTTATGGACATCATCATGAGCGCCAAGTAAAGCTAGTGTGTCTTTCATATAAAAATATCTCAGTAAAACAATAATTAAAAATACTGTAGCAAATAGAATTTCAAAATTAAGTAATGATGCATCTTCAAGTTCATTGAGGTCATCTACTTGTTTAAATATCCCATATGTATACAGAGGAATAAATGTCCAATGAATTAATTTAGCTAAAAATGTGTGAGTATAAATCATAAGAGTAATTTTATTTTAGATTTTTTTTGATTTTAAACAAAAGGGATTATTTTCAACTGAGACTTTAGGTTTATTATGATTTGATACATCTGTAAGAAGCGTTTATAAGGCTTTGACCTCTTTCATTAATTAGATACTCTCCACCTAACTTATTTACTAAATAACCAAAAGACATTTTACAATCTGGATCAGCAAAAGTAGCACTACTTCCTCCAAAGCCAACATGTCCAAAAGCATTTGGGCCAATCATAAATGAACCACCTTCACCTTCAAAACTATCTCGATTATCCATATGCAACATAAAGCCTTCTGAAAAATTTGTAGGAAAAAGAAGCATATTATCTATAGTTGATTTCACGTTTGATTCACTTAGTTTTTTAACAGAGTTTTTTGATAGAAGTTTTTCATTATTTTGAGCAAGGGGAGTAAGCATTCCTGCTAGTGAACGAGCATTAGTAATTCCTCCAACACCACCTATTTCAGCCCTGTATGTTTCTTTTGCATTGTAATCATACCCACCGGTATTCTTTAAAGACAGCCTCTGCATTGATTTCGGATTTGTTCTAAAAGCTGTTGCAAAATCACTTGGCTTGTCGGAAGGACTAGGTACAAATGATGTTACTTTAGCTACTCTTTCATCTTCACTCTGAGGTAGTCCAATCCAATAATCTAAATTATATGGATTACTTATCTCATCATTGAAAAATTTACCTAGAGATTTTCCAGAAACTCTTCTAACAAGTTCTCCTATTAACCAACCGGTG
>MDTE01177563.1_pt1 | contig 27433 bp, 20 predicted proteins | sample 811231 | NCBI WGS metagenome assembly MDTE01 (sample SAMN05326651, study PRJNA326480) | marine metagenome | isolation source: seawater | place: Indian Ocean: Red Sea | collected 2010
GGTAGTGGAAGGGCATCTTGAGTTTGCCGTGGCTGAGCACGCGAGCTTTCATCTCGGCAGCGCGGTCCTTGCGGATGGCCGTCACGTGATCCGCCCACAGTTGTTTGCGGGCCTTGGCGGTGTCAGCCTTGGTCAGAGCAGCCTTGGCGAAATCCTGCTTTGCCAGAGGGGGGCGCTTGTCTCGGGGTTGATCAAGCCAAGTGGCCAGGGATGTCATCGCGATGGCCGAGACCTTCGCGTCCGGTCCCGCAGGAGTCTTGGGTTTGGGCAGGTAACGGGCGGTGACATTGATCGCGTGGACGTAGGTCGCCTCGGGGAGCCAGACCATCGGAAAAGACTGTCCGGTTGGCTTGTAGCTTGTGGCGTAGATCGCGTGCTTGCGGTGATTGGCCTGGGCCTTGGAGGCCCGGCCGAGAAACCAGCCGCGGTCCAGCTGGTTTCCGGTCGGTTCGGCAGCCCCGGTGAAGTGCCAGCCCCCCTCGTTATAGACTTCGACCCATGAGTGGTTGCCCGAGCCGTCGGCCCAAAGCGGAGTGCCGACGAAACGAGCCGGGACGCCGACAGCGCGGCAGGCATCGATCAATAGCACGCTGAGGCCGGTGCAACTGGCCAGTCCGGCCTTGATCGATTCGTAGGGACTCTGGTCGGCCTTGGGGCGACCGGTGGAATAGCGGACTTTGACACGGCCGAAGACCGCTCGGTTGAGTTGCGTGGCAGCCTCCCCGGGCGTCTTGGCCTTGGCCACCAGGGGGCGGAAGCGTTTGAAGAAATCAGCGCGCCAGTTGTCTCGGCGTTCGTTGATGCTGGCGTAGGGCAAGACGTCGTTGAAGAAGACGGATTCCGGGATCTGGTCGGTCCAGGGTGACTCTCGCCATGCCCTGTATGCGTAGTCGGTCTGTTCGATCAGGAACTTGGCGGTCAGGGATGTGAGGTCCCGTTCGGGCATGTAGGCCACCAGGAACCTCATTCCCTTCCGTTGATCGGTGGTCACATCGTCGATTGCCCTCTGGATTTCCGTGCGGTTCTTGCCGGCTGTTTTGAGCGCCGCAGAAATCTGCTCATCGGAGACCGTGTCGGCGGCCGGTGTGGGGGGGGCGGTCAGGAAGCACAGTGACGTTGCCAGGGCCAATGAGGAAAGACGGAGCGGACTGGGAAGGAGCATGATGCCCTCACACAACGACTTGAAAGGGGGACGCACCAAAGTGGCCAGTCTACGTTGCTCGATGGCGGTGTGCCAGACGGGTGTGGTGTCGTGATGCAAACCGCGGCGAGCTTGGTCACAATGGCCATTCGGACTCTCCCTGGGCGGAACCCGGGGGCATCAATCACTCGATGAGTTGTGAGGAGACCGGTCGTGTTGAGACAACTGGCGATGGCGTGGGGTTGGGCAGTCGGAACGCTGTCGCTGATCGGGCTGAGCGTTGCCGCTGAGCCGGTTGACATCGGCTCGAATCGTGAATTGATGCTCGACGACCATCTCTTCAGCTCGGTGCAAAGGCTCGGATTCCGCCAGCACCGGCCGGTAGAACGCGAGGTGATCCTGGATTTCTCGGAGCCGTGGGAAGGCCGAAAGGCTTTCGGGTTCTCTGTCACTGGTTACGCGACCGTGTTGAGCGAACCTGGACGTTTCCGGATGTACTACGCCTCGTGGTACGGCCACCGCCTGAAACCCGGTGATCCATCTCAACAATTCACCGGGTATTGTGAGAGCCGGGATGGGATCCACTGGACGCGCCCGAATTTGAACCGCGTGGCTTTTGGCGGCAGCAAGCGGAACAACATCCTGAGACAAGGTGGGACCACTTCGCACAACTTCGCGCCGTTCATCGACACGCGGCCAGGGGTGCCGGCGAACGAAAAATACAAGGCGGTGGGGGGGAACGGGCAGGCTTTCGCCTTTGTTTCGGCCGACGGACTGGAGTGGCGGAAACTTGTCGAGACCCCGTTTCTGGACGGTACCGAGAAGGCCCTGGATCGGTACGGAGCAATACACTGGGGCAACAATCCCGCCAATCCCCGCGCCATTCTCGATTCCCACAACCTGGCGTTCTGGGATGGCGCTCGAAAACGGTACGTGTTCTTTTTCCGGGCTCACTTGCCCGCGCTGGATCGTGAGGGCAAGGAAATCAAGGGGACTGTTCGCAGCGTGATGATGTGCACGTCGAAGGATTTTCGCACGTGGAGCGACATCAGGCCAATCGACCTCGGAGTGCCTCGTCAGGCGTGGCGAACCGGGTTGTACACGACGTCGCTACAGCCTTATCCCAGGTCACCCGGTCTGTTGATTGGGTTCCCATTGTTGACGGTGCCGCGACGCCCGTTCAAAGGCGGCAGTTTTGGGATGAGCGAGACCGGGTTGATGTACAGCCGGGATGGCGAGCGATTCACGGTGACCGACGAGGCTTTTCTGCCGCCGGGTCGAGACACGAGAAACTGGACGAAGCACGGCAACATGTTCGGGTGGGGGTTGGCCAGGACGGCTTCGGATGAGTGGAGCATGTATTACCATCAACACGACCACCAGAAGACAATGCACCTGAGGCGTGCCACCCTGCGGTTGGACGGATTCGTTTCGTTACACGCCGGGCGTTACCCGGGAGGTGAGGCTATCAGCCGGCCACTGGTGTTCCAGGGGAGTGAACTGGAGATCAACGTGTCGACCGGTGTCGGTGGAGGTGTACGGGTGGGGTTGATCGATGCGGGCTCCGGCCAGGTGATTCCTGGTTACGAACAGAGTGACGAGTTTTATGGTGATCAGATCGCACACGTGGTGCATTGGAAGGGCAAGAAGGACTTGGCGAGGATTGCTGGCAGGGCCGTGCGGTTGAAACTGACGATGTACGACGCCGACCTGTATTCGCTGAGGTTTCGGCACTGAGCCGGCGTGGTGCATTGCGTCGGGACTGGTCATGCTGGTCGGCGACGTGCCGGACGTGGAGCCGATAGACGGGCAACCCGGGCGCGCACCTTTCGGAAGATTTGGGATTACAGCGGTGTGAGACGATGAGTGTCACGGTGTTGCTGCCACGGGGACTGGCGAAATATTGCGACGGGAATTCCGAGCAGTTGTGTCAGCCGGGAACTCTGGACGAGATCGTCGATGAACTGGTCTCTCGTTTTCCCTCCCTGGCGTCGCGGGTTCGAGACAAGGGCCAACTGAGGTCTCACTTGTTGCTTTTTCACGATGGGGAACCCGTGTCTCGGGAAGCCCTCGGACGTTTGACACTCGTGGACGGCCAGCAACTTCGGGTGGTGTTCTTGGCTGGTGGCGGTTGAAACACGTCTCATTCCTCAAACGTCACGTTGGCGAATCGGCGTCGTTTCTGGAATAGTACCCGTGTCGGCCGAAGTCTCGCCGCGTGGGAAAGTGGTCGATCTCCGGACTGCCTCACTCGAGAAAAGAAGACAAAATGAAAGCCTCCGACTTGTTTGTCCGCTGCCTGGAACAAGAAGGCGTGGAGTACATCTTTGGTGTTCCCGGCGAAGAGAACGCCGATATCATGATGTCCTTGTTGGACTCGCCAATCGAATTCGTCGTGTGTCGCCATGAGCAGGGTGCGGCATTCATTGCCGATATCTACGGTCGGCTGACCGGTAAGCCCGGCGTCTGCTTGGGCACGCTCGGTCCGGGCGCGACCAACCTGTTGACCGGTGTGGCCGATGCCAACATGGACCGGGCCCCGTTGATCGTTTTGACCGGGCAAGGATCCACGTCGCGGCTCCACAAGGAATCTCACCAGGCAATGGACGTCGTGTCGATGTTCCGGCCGGTGGTGAAGTGGACGACGACAATTGCCAATGCTGACACGATTCCGGAAATCATCCGCAAGGCTTTTCACCTGGCACAGACCGAGAAGCCGGGGGCCGTCCATATCGAGCTGTCCGAAGATATTGCCAAGCACCGCTCGCTGGTCAGCCCGTTGGTGGTGGCATCGACCTCGCAGCCTGAACCGAATGCCGGAGAAATTGCCAAGGCAGCCGAGTTGCTACGGAGTGCCGAATTTCCGTTGATCCTTGCCGGCAACGGTGTGTTGAGAGCGCGGGCCACCGACCAACTGGTGGCTCTGTGTGAGGCGACCGGAATGCCAGTGGCCAACACGTTCATGGGCAAGGGGGCCATTCCGCAATCTCACCCGAATTGCCTGTACACGGTCGGGCTTTCGGCTCGCGACGTGGTCACGTTGGCCATCGAGGAGGCCGACGTCGTGTTGGCCATCGGGTATGACCTGGTCGAATACCATCCGAAACTGTGGAACCGGGGACGTCCCAAGCAGGTGATCAGCATTGATGCACTGGCTGCAGAGGTGGACGCTCACTTTGCTCCGGTTGTCGACATTCCGGGTGATATCACCAAGTCGCTGGAGCATCTGCTGAGTGTGATTGGGGATGAGGTGCTGGTGAATCGCGAACAGTTTGCCTCCTACCGCGAGACGATGCAGCAGGAGTTCGAGCAGTATGCCGAAGACACCGGATTCCCGGTTAAGCCGCAACGCATCCTCTCGGATGTTCGGAAGGCGCTTGGACCCGATGACATCTTGTTGTCGGATGTCGGGGCACACAAGATGTGGATCGGTCGGTACTACCAGTGTGAGGGACCCAATACCTGCATGATCTCCAACGGCTTCTGCTCCATGGGCTTTGCTTTGCCGGGAGCAATTGGGGCGAAATTGAGTTTTCCCGACCGCAAAGCCCTGGCGATTTGCGGAGACGGTGGATTCATGATGAACGTCCAGGAGTTGGAGACTGCCGTCCGGCTAAAACTGCCGATGGTGATCCTGATCTGGACCGATTCCCAGTACGGGTTGATCCGTTGGAAGCAGGAGGCTCAGTTCGGCAAGAATTCACACATCGATTTCGAGAACCCCGACTTCGTAAAATTGGCCGAAGCGTTCGGGGCGATCGGAAAGCGTGTCGAGTCGGCTGACCAATTGCCGGGGATTCTAGCTGAGGCACTCGAGGCCGACGGCCCGGTTGTGATCGACTGTCCAGTGAATTACGACGAGAACATGAAGTTGTCGCGGCGGCTGGGAGAGATTCCTGCCGCAACGCGGTCACACTGGTTGAAGCAGACGGATCTGTTTTCGGGTTGCGGGAGTGACAGCCTGGAGGTCATTTCCAGCTTCATGGAGGAGCGGTCGTACCAGGCAGGGGCATCGATCTGCGAGGAAGGAGTCGATGGCAGCGAGGTGTTCCTGTTGGTCGACGGTGAAGCGGAGGTGCAAGCATCCGGCGAAGATCAGGCCGGTCCAATCAGCCTTGGGCCAGGGGCATGCTTCGGCGAGATGGCAATTCTGGCTGACCAGCCACGATCGGCGACGGTCGTCGCTGGCGAAAACGGTGCCCAGACGTTGGTGCTCGATGGTGGCGTCTTTCGAGAGGCCGTGCTCAAGCAGCCGACGATTGGCATGGAACTTCTCGAAACGCTCTCCAAGCGCCTGGCTGACAAGACGGCGTGAGCCGCCGGGGTGGCCAAAAGATACGCCGGTGAACACCTGTTTGCTTATCCGGCCGCCACGGGGGTGGCACCGAGATCGGCTTCGTCGAGCATCGCGTCGAAAATGGCGATCACCTTGCCCTGGAGTTCCGAGAAGAACTCCTGGGAAAGGAAGTCGGGCAGTTCGATGTTTGGGTACTCGCCGTGTGCGTCGGTTGGCAAAACGTAGTCCTCGGCTGTCATACCCTGGAGTTTCTCGAGGCGATAGCCCCGCAGGAAGGTCCGGATAGTCATCTCCCGTAGCGTGGCGGCGGTGACCTCAATGCCGGTCAGGGCGCTGACTGCCTCTCCCAGTTGGTCGGGGGTAAGTGCGGCGAACTTGCAGACACCTATCATGTCGTAGGGGAACTGGATCAGCCCGCGATCCGGGTTGGTGATGGCATCAACCCAGTAGTCCATGCCAGTCTCGCCGTCGAAGAGGTACAGCAGGAAGGTCCGCATAGACATATGACCACCCGCCAGGGCCCACGGGAAGCCGGGATTGTGCTGGGGAAGGTAGGCCGGCAGTTCCACGCCCTTGCAGTGCATCGCATATTCGGGTTCGCCCAGTTGTTCGCTCATGCGCAACGAACCCTGCCCAATCATTTCGTTGCGACCTTCACCGATATCCAGGATGGCCTGTCGGGCGCCCTCAAAATCACCAAAACGCGGTCCGTCCGCGGCGGCCTCGCCATCATCGGCGTGTCGACGGTTGTACTCCATGGCGTATGAAAGTGAGACGCCGCAGGAAATCGAGTCCATGCCGAGTTCATCGACAAGTTCGACCAAAGTGCAGGCCTGATCGATATCGAAGATCCCAATGTTGGACGACAACAGGTTGAGGGGTTCAAAGTCGAGTTTTGCTCGAAATTGTCCAGCCTGGCCATCGTCGTCGATGTCGTAGACGTTCTTGTGACACTTGATACCGCATCGGTAACACGATTCGGCCTTGATCACGTAATCGCCGGTCGCCTGGACATTGACACGGTGGAGAGGAACCGAGGCATCGGTTCCAGTGGGGGAGAAGTTCATCTCCGGGACCACGTGCTTCTCGTTCATTGGAACGTAGTTCGCCCAAGTCCCTCCAAGATTCTCGGTTGCGTCATCTCGAAAACGGGCGCTGCCGTCACCACGAGCGATCAGCTTGTTGAGGTCCTTGAAGTTGTCGGCCGACGCCGCCCGGCCATCCTTGGTGTTGGCGACAATTGCCAGGAGATTCTTCGAACCCATCACGCCGCCCATTCCACCACGGCCGCAGAATCGGGACTTGGGATCACCGCTTTTGAGCTGGTTTTCGGTTGAGAGTGCAATGGCTGCGTACCGCACCTTGTCGTAATTCTCACCCGCGGGTCCGATCACCGCGAAATGTGAGTCGTCCCCGTATTTCTCCTTCAATCTCTTCATCTTGTCGTTGACCATCAGGCCGGCCAGGTCCGACGCGTCCTCGATCGTCAACGTCGGAGCAGCTTCCGGATTATCGGCGTCCTGGGTGATATGCAGCAGGACCGGGGTGTCGCTGCGGCCGGTGAAGAGGATCTCGTCTATGCCAAGATATCTCAGTTTTGTCCCAAACTTGCCGCTGCCGGCCGACCACATCGCCGAGGGGAGTCCGGTGTGTGATCGTTTCAGGGGCGAATAGGCCATGAAATAGGTTCGCAGGCCCGTCATGAACTGAGTGCCGCTGAGGATCCCCAGCGTCAGTAACAGTTCCGCATCGGGGCTATAGGCATCGGTGACCGGACAGGTTTCCAGGTGTTTGAATCCCCGGGCGATTCCTCCCAGAACATCTTCGATGTCCTCGCACGCAAAGGTGCTGTGATGGATTGAGCCATCGGAGAGATTCACGCTATGGCGGGATACCTCAAAATCCTGGGGCGACCGGACTGGGGTGTCATCGCTGTTCATGATCACTTCTGTCGATGAGAAAAGGGCACAGGAGGCCAAGAGGCGGGGACATCATACACGTGGCGCCCGTGGAGGCGTCAACCGGCGGCAGGTCCCTCTGACCTATTTTGAAGAGTTTACGGAGGGATCTCCGCAGCGAGATCGGTCCGCGTTGCGTTTCACTTGCTGGTTGGATCAAAACGGTGCAATCCGCGGCCATTGACGGTTTCGGTCGCAAAATACAACTCGCCGGCCTCGTCTTCACCGAAGGCCAACACGGGCATGCGGTTGGATGGAACCCTGAGGTTCTTCTCCACGTGTCCCGTCTTTGGGTTCAGCTTCAGGGCCCAGATCTTCCCGGAGACAAAGTCGGCGTAAATGTAGTGGCCACGAAGTGCCGGCAACCGTTTTCCGCGGTAGACCAGGCCGCCGGTGATCGATTTGCCGACCTGGTGATCGTATTCCCAGACAGGGTCGATAGGCGGGTCGGCTGGGGGTTTTGGAGAATTTCCGAAGTTGAAACTGGCCTCCTTCAGGCTCCAGCCATAGTTTCCGCCCTTGCGGATGATGTTGATTTCTTCCCAGAGGTCCTGCCCGACGTCACCGACCCACAGGTCTCCGGTTTTGCGGTCGAAGGACAACCGCCAGACGTTGCGAAGTCCGTAGGCGTAGAGTTCCGGTCGTGCGCCCTTCCGCTTGAGGAATGGGTTGTCACGCGGGATCGCATATTCCAATCCCTTATCCTTGTGGTCAACGTCGATCCGCAGCAGGCCGCCCAAAAGATTTGAGAGATTCTGGGCCGTGCGTTCCGGGTCGTTGCGTCCGCCACCGTCTCCCATGGCCAGATACAGGTACCCGTCCGGGCCAAATGCCATCGGCCCGCCGTTGTGGTTGGCAAACGGTTGGGGAATGGTCATCAGCACTCGTTCGGATGAGGCGTCCGCTTGGTTTGGATCGTCGCCGGTGACTCGGAATTCCGAGAGGATCGAGTCGTGGCCTTTTCGGGAGTGGGTGTAGTACACGTAGAACTTGCCGTTGGTCTTGAACTTCGGATGGAAGCACAGGCCGAGCAATCCCTCCTCGTTTTCGATCTTCCACTGCCGCACGTTCTTGCGGATGTCCAGGAACAATTGGGTCTGTGTCGCGCCGGGAGTGGCCTTCAGGGTGTGAATCGTTCCACTCTGTGTGCCGACGAACAGTCGTCCGCTGCCGTCCCGGGCGTGTTCGATCATCATGGGACGCAGCGGTTGAATCCGGCCCTTTTCGTCGACACCTTCCCATCCGTCCCATTGCAGCTTCGGAAATGCGTCGACGACCTTCAGCGGCAGGGTGCCGTCGATGGGGGCCTTGACTGTGCCCGTTTCGTCAAGCTCTCGGATCGTGATGTTGCGGAAGGCCACGGCGTTGCCATGGTCCTGGAGGCAGATGTGGCCGGTGGTCGGTTTGCCGAACTGCTTGTAGCGGGCGAACTTGCTCTTTTTGACCCGAGCGTCCCAGTCCTTGCTCCCCTTCTGGAAGTAGTAGTAACTGACGCCGTTGATGGCGACTTCGCACTTGCTGGGATGAATTCTCAGATAAACATGATTCCACTGGCCTGCCGGCCGGGTTGCATCGTCGACATCCGGACTCTTGTATCCGACCTGCTTCTCGAAACGGATGGCCCAGTCGGGCTTGACGGGCTTGTAGAGCTGGTACAGCCAGCCGGATTTCTGGGGGTCGTGGCCGTCCACATTGTCCTGGACCTGGATCTCGGGTCCTGTCTGCCACGGTGCACGAAGTTCCTCGGTAACGTGGAACATGATCCCGCTGTTGCCGCCCTTGGAGATCTTGTATTCCAGCGAGAGTTCAAAGTGCTTGTATTTTTTCGTGGTGATGATGTCGCCGGCTCCGCCAGCGGCACGGGTCAACGCACCGTCCCGCACCTGCCAACCCGAACCGATTTTTGGCTTGCGGTAATTTCGCCAACCCGTGGTGGATTTCCCGTCGAAGAGCAGTTTCCAGCCACTCCGACGCTGACTCTCGGTCAGTTGGTTGTCTTTGTGCCCGGCCGAGATATCGGTCCCCAGCGGAACCAGCAGCATGACCGCCGACAACAACGACAATTGGGGTTTGAGGCCGGAATTACTCGGGAATTGGAGGGCGGACAAAGGGTCATCCTCGTGCGAAAACGGTCGTGTTGGAATCCGGACCGCTATCGTAATCGCTGCCCGTGTTGAATCCCACCGAGCCGGTCACGGCGGTTGTTCAGAGCCTAAGAGATGTCACTTGGGCAGTCGGGCGGGGTGGTGCTGATTGCAACACCGGCCGAGAATTGCCAGCACCCGGATAGCCTCCCTATATCCCCCAATTTACGTGTTTCTTTGCTCAGGATTGATGCGGGGATTGTCGAAGATAGGCATGTTGAAGGGCATGGCTGGTGTGCCGGTTCTGGGGTGAGTGCAGCCTGGGTCGATCGTGGCCCGGGCGCATGCTGTCCGGAACGGACGGTTTGCACCAGCAGACTAAGTAAGAAATCGACATGGTCGAATTCAATAGGGAGTACATGATGAATATGGCAACATTGAAAACGTTCGCGGCCGGCCTCGCGCTGGCTTCGTTTAGTGCCCTGCCGGCACTCGCCGCGGGCCCCGAGGCTCCGGTCAAGCAGGTTGGCCTGTTCGCCAAGAAGGTCGAAGATTGCGCCAAAGATGCCAAGAAGGTCGCGAAGAAGAAGAGCAACGGCAAGCACGGTAACGGCGACGACGCCAAGAAGGCCGGTTGCGACGGCGACAACAACGGCAAGAAGGCCGGTTGCGACGGTGACGGCGGTGGTTGCAACCTTCTGCAGCGCGCCATGAACAAGTCGGCTATCGGGCGACGCCTGTCCGACGCTGGTGTCAAGGCTGGTGGATTCCTGCAGATGGGATACCACAGCGACAACAACGGCCTGTTCAACAACCACGCTGACGACTTCAACGTCCACCAGCTGTACTTCTCGCTGGAGAAGGTTGCTGATGACAGCGAAGGCATGGGCATTGGTTTCCGTTCTGACATCGTCTACGGTGTCGACGCCCAGGACCTGCAGGCCTTCGGAAACGATCGTGCCAGCGAGTACGACGATGACACCGACTTCGACCATGGCATTTACGGCTGGGCTCTGCCGCAGTTGTACGCCACCGTGGTCCGTGACGATCTGAGCGTCAAGTTGGGGCACTTCAACGCCAACCTCGGCATGGAGAGCAACAACCCGACGCAGAACTTCTTCTACAGCCACTCGAAGGCCATGTACAACAGCCAGCCCCGGACACTGACCGGCCTGATGGCTGATTACAACCTGACCGACGAGTTGACCACCAGCTTCGGTTGGGCGGGCGGCTGGAACTCCGGAATGTTCGAGCGTGGCAACACGCGAGCCGGAACCGACGGCCGGGACGGAAGCGCCCTGGTTTCGAAGATCGGTTTCAACCCGCTGGATGGTGTGTCGCTGTCATACGCCGTCTCGATGGGCGATCTCGGAAACCGCGGTGAAGGATACGTGCACAGTGTCTACGGTGAACTCGAAATCATCGACGACATCACGTATGCCATCGAGAGCGTGTTGGTCGAGACCAACCAAGAGGACGCCGCTGGGGCTGCCCACTCGGTTGGAATCACCCAGTACCTCACGTCGAAGATCAACGACAAGCTGTCTGCCGGTGCTCGGATTGAGTGGTGGAAGAACAGTGGCGACTCGGAGTACGACGTGACCTTCGGTCTGAACTACCAGGCACGCGACTGCATCGTCGTGCGTCCTGAGGTTCGCACCGACTGGGGTGCCGATTCGGCAGGCGTTCGTGGAACCCAGGAAGACCAGACGGTCTTCGGAATCGACGTGATTCTTAGCTACTAAGTTCCCAATGCGAGAACGTCTCGCAAGAAGAACTTCTGTGATACGGACGGCAGGCCCGGTCATCGTGACCGGGCCTGCTGCCATTTGGCCATGGGGAGCAGAAGCGGAATGCTGTAGGATATCTCGACAGGCTGCGTCGGGAGGTCTTGAAGGACGATCCACACGCCTGATACCCGAGGAGTAGGCCGATGGCGAGGTTGTCGATGTTTTCAGCGTTGTTGACCTTGATCGCGTCGGCGACCACCGGTCGATCGGCTGAGCCGACTTCTGTGGAAGTTGCCGCGGCCGGCGCCAAATATCGGAAAACTTGCCTCCACTGCCATGAAGCCCCTGACCTGAGATTCGAGACCGAAAGGGCCTGGCTGGACCAGGTCAATCGGACCGCTTGAAGCGGGACCGGAACCGAGGCCCGTGCGGCCTTGATCCGTTTTCTGCGGTCCGGTGTGTTGAAGCCACCACGTACGATTTACCGGCCCCCAAAAGCGGGTTCCACGGGCCATGGCCAGGTCGTGCCGTCTTTTGACGAAGGTGTTGTCGTCTTGCGGGACGCCAAGCGTCACGTGGTTCGAGTCGCATGGGAGGCACCCACCCGGAAAAACTCGAAGCCGAAACACCTGAAGAAAGGTGTCCCTTCCGTCGAAAAACGAAGAAAACGTGCGGCTGGTGACAACACCCGGGCCCTGGATCCCGGAGTGTACACCGTGATCGGATATCGTGTCATGCGACGCGACAAGACGGGGGCTCGGTGGTTTGTGTCCGCCACCGAAACCCGGGGCCTGAAACGGATTTCCGTGCTGGCTGGCAAACGGCAAAGGATTGAGATCGACCCGGCGGTTGCCGTCGACTGCGCTGCACTGCGAACAAAAACGGGATTGAGGATCTTGATGACGATTACCGGGGAAAACGAATCCGGTTTGACGATCTTCCGACAGGGCCGTCGAATAGCGATCGAATATCGGGTTTTGGATGCCCAGGGGCGCGCGATCGCCAGCGGTGTGATGAAATATGGATGAGGCGGCGGCGGCTCGGCTTCGTGCAAGCTGAATGAGAATCAGAAGCGGCGTGCGGTCCGTGTTGAGTTGAAGCCCGAGAAATCGCAGTTTTCCGCGTTGCCTTTCGAGAATATTGGTGAAGCTTCTGTCGAATTGTCTGCCGCAGTGGAATGAGCGTTGAACTGGCCAGGCACGGTGGTTGCCGCCAGTAAAAGGATTCGCCAAACTTATCCCGCCGGTGGGCCGAATTCGGGGTGAACTCGTGGTTTCGCCGTGTTGACGACGTGGTCCAATGACAGGACGGCAGGAGGTCATGATGGGGCAGACGCGTGACCTCGGACGGCGGATCGAATTGCATTCGATGGACCCGCATTGTCACGACATCAGCCTCGGTCTTTACCGTCAGATTCATGACGGTCGGTCCGGTTACTTGGTCCACAGCTACAGTGCCGCAGAGGCGGCCGAGGGCCGATTGTCGGCGATTCGCGACGGACTTGCTGCACATGCCGGCTTGGTGCCGATGGAGGGGCAACCGGGGCTTCTGGAGTTCCCCTGTGGTGAGGACCACGAGAAGGCGTTGAGGAGGACGTTCCTGGAAGTCTGTAAGCGAGCGGACGAGGAAATCGATGGTCCACTGCCGTTGATACGTCATGACAAAAAAGCCGAGTGCGAGTTGACCGTGAATTCCGAGGGAAACGGGCAATATCGTATCACCGCTCCCGAATCGGCCGAGAAGGGGCCGAGACGGGTCCGTGCGGTGGCTCGAGGATTCGTAAAACTGTGTGAAATGGAGATAGACGAATCCGACGAGTCGGTCGTGAAATTCTCCTGCCACGTCGACCACGATTCGTTGATGGGATCGTTGTTCTTCCGGGCCCAGAACGTCCGATCGGCGATGCAAGAAGATGAACTGTCGGCGGGCCGAGGCGTCCTGGCGGCTCCTGGCAGCCAGGATGACTCCTGAGGAATGAGGTAGGCAGATGGTTGGCGAACACTCGAAAGAATTCCAGGAGACGGGGCGGCCGGTTGTCGGAGAAATGACTGGCCGTGAACGGGTAATGGCCGCGTTGGCTGGGCAGGCGGTCGACCGAACACCGGTATGCAATCCCACGTCCGTGGCGACCGTGGAATTGATGGATCTGGTCGACGCGCATTTTCCGGATGCCAACCGTGACGGCGAAAAGATGGCGAGATTGGCTGCGACCAGTTACACCGAACTGGGTTTCGACAGCGTGATGCCGGTCTTCACGATCATCCAGGAATCGTCGGCACTGGGATGCGAGATCCAATGGGAAGGAAAAGACAACTGGCCGACGGTGCGGATGTCCAAGCCGATCTGGAAGAGTGCCGACGACGTCAAAATGCCGTCAGACTTCCTCAAGCATCCTGATATCACGTGCGTGCTGGACGCAATTCGCCGTTTGCGTCAGGAACTGGGCGATGAGGTCGCGATTATTGGCAAGACAATGGGGCCATGGACCCTGGGGTACCACGTGTTCGGCGTGGAACCGTTTCTGCTGATGTCACTGGATGATCCAGGCCATACAAAACTGTGTCTCGATCGGATGAAAGAGATCACCGTCGCATTCGGGCAGGCACAGATCGATGCAGGTGCGGACGCGTTGACACTTCCCGATCATGCCACAGGTGACCTGGTCAGTGGCGAGTACTACCGGGAATTTCTTCGAGATCTCCATACGGAACTGGTCGACGAGATTCCCATTCCCTTGATCCTCCACATTTGCGGCCGGACCGTCGACCGGATGGATTACATTGCTCAGACGGGACTGGCAGCGTTTCACTACGATTCCAAGAATGACCCGGCCGAGTCCATGGAGATCGTCACGGATCGGATCGCGTTGGTCGGCAACATCAACAACCCGCAAACGTTGTATGCCAATGGGCCCGAACAGGTTGCCGAAGAAGTGGTCCGTAACCTGGATGCGGGCGTTCCATTGGTCGGGCCGGAGTGTGCGATACCTCTGCAAACGGCGATCGAGAATCTCAAGGAGATTCCGTTGGCTGTGGCCAGATGGCACGCCGATCGAGACTCTTCGCTACCAGCCGCGTCGGAGGTCCAAGACCGATGAGCGCTTTCCTTGACAGGATTGCCCGCGGCGACGTGTTGATCTCCGACGGGGCCACTGGAACGTACCTCCAACAAAATGGATTGGAGCCAGGTGGGTGTCCGGAGGAGTTCAATTCGGACCACCCGGAAGTGATCCGTGGGATGGCCGAGGCGTATTTTTCTGCCGGCTCGGACATGGTGGAGACCAATTCGTTTGGTGGCAGTCGGTACATGCTTGCCAAGTATGGACACGGGGAACGGGTTGAAGAGTTGAACCGGCTGGCCGGCGAATTGGCGCGTTCGGTGGCCCCGGAGGGATCTTTCGTGCTGGGATCGATTGGCCCCACCGGCGAGATCTTGGCCGAAAAAGGCGGGACGGCAGATTCTGACGAGATGTATGGCGTGTTCCAGGAGCAGGCCCGTGGATTGGCGGCTGGCGGTGTTGACGCCGTGTGTATCGAGACCATGAGTGACGTGACCGGCGAGTTGTCGTTGGCGATACGGGCGGTGAAAGATTCCACTGACCTGCCGGTGGTCGCGACCTTGTGTTTCGACCGCGGACCTCGCGGGCTGTTTACGATGATGGGAGACACACCACAAAGTGCCGCCGAGGCGTTGACCGAAGCGGGGGCTGACGTTGTGGGATCCAATTGTGGGATTGCCATCGGAGACATGATCGACGTGATTGGAGCGATGCGTCAGGCCACGGACCGTCCGATCCTGACGCATGTCAATGCGGGCATCCCAAGAATCGAAGCCGGTGAGATTGTGTATCCGGACAGCCCCGATTTCATGGCCGAACAGATGGAACGTGTTGTTGCCGCGGGGGCAAATGTTATCGGGGGGTGTTGCGGAACGGGGCCCGAACATGTGCGGGCGTTCGTTTCACGCTTGCGGGGTGGGGCGGCGTGAGCGAAAAGAGAGGGGCGCCTTCCAGATTTTGTAAGAGCGACGATGGCTGAGCTAGCGGACATTCCCAACGAGTTCATCAAGAATGAAGTTGACGAATTCGTCGAGCGAGAAGACGAGCGAGCGGAGTTGATCGAACTCTACTCGCAATCGGCACCCCACCTGCTGGAGATCGGTGCAGCCATCATCAGCGGGCGAAACGAAGATGCTGATCGGCTGACCGTGGAAGCTCTCGAGCGAGGGACCGGTGCCCTTGAGGTGATGGACGACGGACTGATCGCCGGGATGGCGCTGGTCGGGATCAAGTTTCGAGAAAACTTCATTTTTGTGCCGGAAGTGCTCGCGTGCGCGAGAGCCATGAAAGCAGGGATGGTTCATATTGAACCCATCCTGTCGGCCTCTGGTATCGAACCGCTGGCCAAGGTGATCATGGGGACCGTCAAGGGTGACCTTCACGACATTGGAAAGAACCTTTGTATCATGCTGTTGCGGGGTGCCGGTTTTGAGGTGATTGACCTGGGGGTCGACACTTCGGCTGACGAATTCATCGATGCGGTTGAGGAGCACGACGCGACACTGGTGGGGATGTCAGCCCTTTTGACCACAACGATGCCAAACATGGGGCGGACAATCGATGCGTTCATCGATGCGGATGTGAGAGACGACGTCAAGATCATGGTTGGTGGGGCCCCGGTGACGCCCGAGTTCGCTGACGAGATGGGCGCAGATGCCTACGGAGACAACGCGGTCGAATGCGTCGAAGTGGCCAAGCGGTTGGTCGGGGTCACCGGCTAGTCCACGGCCTGGTGTACAGGCGGTACCGATGAGCGAGCGGATCGACAGCGAAGCGGTCGAGCGGCGTCGGGCTCGCCTGACCCGGATATTTGCCGACATCATCGAGCACGCGCAGGTCCAGTGTCTGTCTCGCTGTCCGTATCGGGACAGCCGGGACCTGTGCACTGCGCAGTTCGGGTGCCGCAATCAGGGGCCTGTCGATGCAGGGAACGGCCTGTCCAGTTGCCTTTGTGACGGCGAGTTGGACTATCGCGGAGCGTGGGAGGTGGAGGATCCCGACGCTGTGTTGGCTCAATGGCGAGCGGAGACCCGGACGACAGTTCCTTCGGTGGAGGGCACGGAGAACCGGAATCAAGACACGCTGCGACCCGGTGCCGTGGTGTGCGTGGGGCATGGAGGTGCAACCCTCTTCGAGGTGGCCGACGCTCACGAAGTGAGAGTGGACAGTTCGTGCGGTCGGATGGGAAGTTGTCACGAGTGCGTGGTGGAGGTGCTGGAAGGGGGGGAATGGCTTTCCGAGCGTGGTGAGGAAGAGCGGTTCCTGGACGAACGGTTTCGCCTTGCGTGCCAGGCAAAAGTTGGCGACGTGGAAGCCGTGACGTTCGCACCGCTTCGTCGAACTCCACACGTGCTGACCCGACGTTCGGCAACGCGGGTGGAGCCCTGCCCGGCAGTGAAACGGGAAGGGGAAAGCGTGCTCAGGGATGGCGAATCCATCGACCAGTGGCGAGGTCGCCTGGTTGGGTTGGCCGTCGACGTCGGGACCACCACGGTCGCGGCCGAACTCATTGATCTTGAGACGTCCGAGTCATTGTGCTGTGGAGGATTCGAGAATCCACAGCGGTTTGGTGGCAGTGACGTCATTAGCCGCGTTGCCTACGACTTGCGCCACGGCGGCGAAATGCACCAGGCAATCATTAAAGCACTGAACAACGAAATCCTTTCGATGTGTCAGCACGCCGGAGTGAGTCGGCACACGCTGTACGAAATCCTGGTGGTGGGGAATTCGACAATGCGCGACCTGGTCTTCGGGTTGGACGTGCAGACGATTGGCCAGAGACCGTACAAGTCAGTCACCGAGCACGAGTGCCTGGACGGCGACAGGTCCAGTACGGCATTGGAGGTGGGCACGCGGCAGTTGGGACTTGTTGCCAGTGCACGCGGGCGAGTCGTCTCTCCGCCTCTTGTGGGCAGTCACGTTGGGGCGGACATTGCCGCGGGCTTGCTCGCATGTGACTTTGACCTGGAAGAGGGGACCAGGGTGTTCCTGGATATCGGCACGAACACCGAGGTGGTGATCGGGACCCAGGAGCGAATTGTTGCGGCATCGTGTCCGGCCGGGCCGGCGTTTGAAGGAGGGCTGGTTCGTTTTGGCGTCCCGGCCTGCGACGGTGCCATTGACACGTTGAAGGCCATCGGGAGTGGCTTCCAGTACACCACGTTGGCAGATGCTGAACCGGTTGGAATATGTGGGTCGGGCCTGGTGGATCTGTTGTCAGAATTGAAGCGGACCGGGCAGATGACAGAGATGGGTGTCTTCACGGCCGGAGATGGACGGGCTCGTGAAGTGGCTGTCGTCGACGATCCTTCCATCACGTTGTCGCGGCAGGATGCCAGCCATCTGGCACAGGCCAAGGCGGCCAGTTTTTGCGGACAGTTCATCTTGCTGAGAATGCTGGGTATCGATCCCAGCGGGGTTGGTCGAGTTGAACTTGCCGGAGGGTTTGCCGAGTCAATCGACGTCCGAGCCGCCGTGTCGGTGGGCTTCCTGGCTCCCTTCGCTCCCGATCGTGTCCGTCGCGTGGGAAATGCGGCGTTGGAAGGTGCGAGGCAACTGCTGCTGGATGTCCGTCGTCAAGACCGTGTCCAACGGTTGGTGGAACGGATTGAACACATCGAACTCGAGACGACCGAAGACTTCTTCGAAGTGTTCACCGAAGCGTGCCAGTTCAAGCCGATGCAGTTGTAGGCGGCATGGACCGGCTTCAGGTGGCCCGCTACGATCCCGGGATGCTCAGCCGTGAAGAAGTCGACGCGTACCGTCGAGATGGTTATGTCACCCCCGAATACCGGCTCCCGGAAGCCTGGCTCGGGGAAATTCGGGCGGCGCACTCACGACTGCTGGAACGTCACCCGGAATTTGTCGACTACTGCTCCGCGGTGCTGGCTTACGACACGTGGTTCCTCAACGTGGCCCGGATTCCCGCGATTCTCGAAATGGTCAGCGATGTTGTGGGTGACGACGTGGCGCTGTGGAATTCCAGCTTCTTCGCAAAGCCGGCCCGAGTGGGCACACGCACACCCTGGCATCAAGACGGCGAGTACTGGCCGATCGATCCACTGGCGACATGTACCGTGTGGATCGCGATCGATGCCTCGACAACCCAAAACGGCTGCCTGAGAGTGATTCCGGGGTCGCACCGGGATCGGCAACTGGCTCGGCACAATGAAAATCCGGCAGAGGGCCTGAGCCTGAACCTGGAACTCGACAGCGAACAGTTCGATGAATCTGATGCCCACGACATCGTGCTCGAACCCGGCCAGGTTTCCTTGCACGACGTGTACCTGTACCACGGTTCGGAACCCAATCGGTCCGAGCAGTCGAGACGGGCGATGACATTGCGGTACATGCCGACCACATCGGTGTATCGACACGACGCGCCGACTCGGACCCAGCAGCAAGGGCCGTTGGCATTGTCCGAAAGGACGGTTTACCTGATGCGGGGTGTCGACCGTTCGGGCGAGAACGACTTCCGGATGCGTCGCTGACCCTGTGGAATGGGCGGGGCTACTCGAGCGCGTGGTCCGAGGGTTTGACGCCCTTGACGTAACTGCCGAATCCGAAACGGGTCGGCTTGTAGGCACCCACGTATGTCACATCACTCTTGGCAGGAATCTTCTTTTCCATCTTCAGTCCCCAAAAACAGCCGTTGACAAGCAGGCGACGAAGTCCGGCACTCTGGAGGTCGGTCGAAGCGCCCATGGTGGTGGCGAGCACGCGGGCTGTCTTTCCGGTTTCGGTTTGAAAGGAACGGATCCAGACCAGCGGCATCATCGGTTTATTCTTTCGCCCCGTAACAGGTTTTGCTGACGGTTTCATGCCTGCCAGAACCTGTCCATGCACGATGACCTGGGCGTCCTTGGGCAAGGTGCGGACACCGTAGACGTCGGTTGGGCCCCAGATGTCGGTGACACCGGTCAGAACGGGATGCGTCTTGTGCTTGGGGTTGATGACACCGCGGGTGCTTTCTCGACCGTGGTGTCCGTGGTGATTCAGCCAGGTGTCGCCGAGAACCAGCCCCCCCCAGCCACCTCGGGGTTTTCCACTGTTGAAGGTGAGTGGGCGGAATTTGCTGTTTTTGTTGCGGCTGTAATTGAAGGCGTGTGTTGCGGTGCGAAGACCGATGATGGGCTTGCCACTGTGAGTGAAGTCGACGATGTGTTTCATCTGATTGTCAGGAAGCTCGCGAAAACGAAGAAACAGGACCATCAGGTCAGCCGAGTCGAGAGCCTCCAGCCCGGGAATGTTGGTTTGGTGGTCGGGCTTGATCACTCCGGTTTTGGGGTCGACCGCAAACAACACGGTGCATTTGAACCCGTGGCGGACCGAGAGGATCTTGGCGAGCATCGGCATGCCCTCTTCGGATCGATACTCATCGTCGCCGGTGACAAAGACAATGTGCTTGCCGGCTCCGGGGCCCTTGCCACCTGGGTAAACGACCCAGGGGTTCGTTTCGGCAGCGACCACGGAGGTCATCAGGCAGGTGAGGAGCGACGTGGTCAGCAGAGAACGAGTTCGCATCGTGAAGTCTCCCGGGCGGTCTGTCGTGCTGGAGGTTGCGGGTCGGTGTGGTGCGAAGATACCGCCGCTGTACTCAGCGGGGCAAGGGGGCACGTCGGATACGCAGGGCGGCTTGTTCAAGGCGGATCGCGATGTCCGGATGCTTCTCGGAGAGGTTGGTTGTCTCCGAGGGGTCGGCGTTGAGGTCCGCAAGGAAATAGGGCTTGGCGAAAGGGCGGCCCCGAGGGGCTTGCCGGCCTCCTGAACCGTTTCCGAGAACAAGTTTCCAACGCCCTTCACGGATGGCAAACATGCCCGCTGCAGAGTGGTGGATCACGGGTGGACGGCGGTGGGCGGGGCCTTCTCCGATGAGTTGGGCGAGAAAACTGTAGCTGTCGGGAGCGGCAGCCTTGGGAAGCTTCTTGCCAATGGAATCGGCAAACGTCGCGAACAGGTCGGTCAGGCAGATTGTCGTCGCGTTGTGGCTTCCCGGTTTGATGCGGCCCGGCCAGCGGGCGAAAAATGGCACCCGGTGACCTGCCTCCCAGATGTCAGCCTTGGTTCCGCGGAGATGTTGATTCGATCGGTGGCGGTCGGAGCGGTATGCCTGGATGGATGGATCGTCTGCATGGTCTCGAGCGTCGGGATGCTCACGCCGGTGCATGAATGATCCGTTGTCGCTGGTGTAGATGACCAGCGTGTTGGCAGCCAGGCCGGTGCGGTCAATGGCTTGGAGCACGGAGCCAACGGTGTCGTCAACCTGGACAACGAAATCCCCATAGGGACCGAGTTGCGTTCTGCCGCGAAAGCGGGGGTGCGGCAGGACCGGTTTGTGTGGCGCGGTGAGTGGAAAGTAGAGGAAGAAGGGGGTTTCGGGTTTGCGAGCACGTTGTTCGAGAAATGTGATCGCCTGTTGTTTGAGATGGTCCAGGCAGTCACTCATGACAAGGTCCTTGCCGCGAGGCCCGCGCCGGAGAAAACCGGGGAACTTCACCGCCGGCTGTGAGACCGTGGTGCTGGAGGTGATCCGGGTGTTGCGGATGAAGACGTAAGGGGGGAAATCCAGCGAAGCGGGAATGATCAGTGAGTCGTGGAATCCTCGCCGATTGGGTCCGTCGAGAATGGGCTTGGTGAAATCCAGAAGGGGAGACGTTGCACGCCGTCTTTTCTTCTTTTTCTTCCCGGCGGGATTGGTGGCCGGGTTGGCCGAAGAGGGTTTGCCAGGGAGAGGCAGGCGAGTGAAGTCCAGGCCGAGGTGCCACTTGCCGACGATGCCGGTGTGGTAACCGTGCGACTTGAGGAACGAGGCAATGGTGGGGCGATCGGGTTCAATCAGTGGAGTGCCATAACCGTTGAGGACTCCCGATTTCAGTCGGCTACGCCAACAGTAGCGACCGGTCAGCAGGCCGTAGCGGGTCGGCGTACAGACGGCCGACGGGGTGTGCGCGTCGGTGAAACTGACGCCCTGGTCGGCAAGCCGATTGAGGTGTGGCGTCGGGATCTTGGAATTGCGATTGATCGCCTGCACATCGCCGTAGCCCATGTCGTCGGCCAAGATGACAACAATGTTGGGTGGGCGTTCGGCCGGAAGTGGTTGCGGTCCCGTTATGATCCAGGTGATTAGTAACGAGCCGAGGAAGGTGAGGGGTGAGCGGGAAGGGAGCATCAGGTCTGTCCTGGTCGTGACGTGTCAGGATTGACGAGCCTTGTCGGAAATGTCCTTTCGGCACCAGGCTCCTTCCCAGCGAATGCACTTGACCGCTTCGTAGGCACGCTGCTTGGCGGCAGCCAGTTCGTCGCCCAGTGCGGTTATGCCCAGGACACGGCCACCGTCGGTGACGATTCTGCCGTTTTCGGATGTCGTGCCCGCGTGAAAGACGTGGACGTCGTCGAGTGAATTGGCATCAGCGAGTCCACGAATCTCGTGTCCCTTTTCGTATGAGCCGGGGTAACCATCTGAGGCCATCACGATGCAGACCGAAGGTCGCGGATCCCATTCCAGGGGACCAAAATCGGACAAGTGCCCATCGGCGGCAGCCTTCAGGAGTTTTCCGAAGTCCGACTTCAATCTCATCAGCACTGGTTGCGCTTCGGGGTCACCGAATCGGACATTGTATTCCAGGACCTTGGGGCCCTGCTTGGTGATCATCAGGCCGGCATAGAGAAGACCGGAAAATGGCGTCCCGGCAAGTTTCATGGTGTGGACGGTGGGGATGAGGATCCGTTCTTCAATTTCTGCCATCAATTCGGGTGTGATCAACGGAGTGGGGGAATAGGCACCCATGCCCCCGGTGTTGGGACCGGTGTCCCCGTCGCCCGCCCGCTTGTGGTCCTGGGAGGCTTCCAGCGTGAGGATGGTATTGCCTTCGACCAAAGCGAGAATGCTGGCTTCCTGGCCCACCAGGGTCTGCTCGATGACCACTTTTCGGCCGGCATCTCCAAAGGCCGATTGAACGAGAATCTCTTCAACGGCCACCAGTGCCTCATCGCGATTCCGGCACATCAGGACCCCTTTGCCGGCGGCCAGTCCGTCAGCCTTGACTACCCAGGCCTGGTCTTCGCGATCGTCAAGAAAGTGTCTGGCGTCGGCGACCGTTTCAAAAACGGCGTAGTCGGCCGTGGGGACGTTTCCTCGACGCATGATCTCCTTGGCGAAGGCCTTGCTGCCCTCCAGGGCAGCGGCTTCAGCCGTGGGGCCGAAGGCACTCAGGTCATCGGACTGGAAAGCGTCAACCAGACCATCAACCAGGGGGGCTTCGGGGCCGACGACCGTCAGGTCGATTGAGGTGTCTTTTGCGAAGCTGACCAGTGCCGGGATGTCGCCGATGTCCAGATCGACACAGGTGGCATCGGCGGCAATGCCGGCGTTGCCCGGTATACAGAACACCTCGCTGACGGATTCGGAGCGGGCCAGTTTCCAGACGAGTGCGTGTTCGCGGCCGCCCTGGCCGATCACAAGAACCTTCATCGCTTCGATCCATCTCCGGGTGCAGGTCTTGATGAGAATCCGGTCGGAGTATATCAACGGGTGCAGGGAGTCGACAGGTAGCCGTTGCCGACTTGGTCGGGCGGCAAGGACTTCGTGGGTTGGCAGCTTACGTGGAAGGGTGAATACGGATGTTTGATACCGTAGCGGTTGTCGGCGCCACCGGTGCCGTGGGCCGAATCATGCTTGAGTTGCTCGAGGAGCGACGGTTTCAGGCCAACACGGTGCGGCTGCTGGCGTCGGCCAGGAGCGCGGGGGAATCTGTTCCCTTTGGCGGCGGCGAGTTGACCATCGAAGAACTGACGCACGAGTCGTTCGATGGTGTGGACCTGGTGCTGTCGAGCACACCCGACGACGTGGCCGCCGAATTCTTGCCGTCAGCCGTCACGGCCGGCGCTACGGTGATTGACGAATCCGGTTACTGGAGGATGAGTCCGGAGGTGGCACTGGTGGTTCCGGAAATCAACCCGCAGGTGGCACTGGAGGCCAAGGGGATCATCGCCAGCCCCAACTGTTCCACGACACAGATGGTCGTGGCGTTGAAGCCCCTGCACGACGCGTCGCCGCTCACACGGGTTGTCGTCAGCACGTACCAGGCTACCAGCGGAGCGGGAGTCCAGGGGACTGAGGACTTGCTGGAGGGGACCAGGGCGGAATTGAACGGTGAAGCCTTCGAATACCAGGCTTTCTCACATCCGATTGCCTTCAACGCGATCCCTCAGATTGGCAGTGTGAAGGAAGCGGGTTACACCAGTGAAGAACTGAAAATGGTGTACGAGACGCGGAAGATTCTTGGCATCGGGGATCTGCCGGTCAACGCGACATGCGTACGGATCCCCGTTGCCAACTGCCACAGCGAAGCAATCACCGTGGAGACGGAACGGCCGATTGCGCCGGAGGAGGCCGCGGAGTTGTTCGCGGCTTTCCCCGGGATCACTGTCGTCGACGACACCGCTGCAGGGCGATACCCGTTACCCAGCATGTGCAGCGGCAAGGATGACGTGTTTATCGGCCGGATCAGACGGGATTTGTCCCATCCCAACGGTCTGTCATTCTGGTGCGTGTCTGACAATCTCAGAAAGGGTGCAGCCACCAACGCGGTCCAGATTGCTGAATTGCTTGGCGGGCACCGCGGAAAATAACGGGCGAGCATCGCCGTCGGACAACTCGTTGTTCGGGACGTGACGTCGTTCAGGAACCATCGGCCGCCTTGGCCTTCGGTGTCGCCTTGGCATCGTCTTCGACGACCGGTGGCTTGGGGGCTTCGGATCTCTCTTTGATCTGACTCTGAAGCCTCTTGTTGGTCTCCTCGGACGCCTTCAGGTCGGCCTGGGTGTCGGACAACAGCTTCGTGGTCGTCTGGAGAGTCGCGGTGGTGGTGGCCAGATTGGCTTTCGACTCGTTCAACGCTTTCTCGGTGGCAGACAACGACTTCGTCGCGTTGTCGAGTTGGTCCTGGATGATCTTCGATGTGGTCGTGCTGTTGGCGAGCTTTTGGGAGAGGTCGGCCTGTTGTTTGTTCGCGTTGGACAACCGGGCCTGGCAATCGGTCAATGACTTTCGGGATCCGGCAAGTGTCTTGTTCAACGTGGCCAGTTTCATCTCTGAAGTGGCCAGTTGTGCCTCGCTCTTGGTCAGTTGTTTCTCGGTTGCGGACAGCTTGGCTCGGGAAGTGACCAGCAGTGCTTTGGTGTCCGAGAGTGACTTGGTGGTGTTGGCCAGGGTCTTGGTGTTTTCGGCCAGCGATTTGCCGGTGTCCGCAAGGGCCCTGGTGTTGGTGGCCAGTGTGGCGTTGGCTTCAACGAGTGACCTCTTGGTGGCGGTCAGGGACGTTTTGGTTTCTGCAAGTTGTTGGCTGGTGGAGGTGAGCGTTCCTTTGAGTTTCGTGTTGGCGGCAGTCAGCTTTGCTCCGTCGTCGCGAGCCGCATCGCGTTCTGCAACAGTCTTGGCAATCGCGTCGTTGGCGCGGCGGAGGTCTGCGGACAGTTGAGTCGCATCGGCCTGGGACTGCTGGACGGATGTGACGAGTTCGGAGTTCCGGCGTTGGAGTCGAATCCGGTCGGCGTCAAGAACAGCGGCGCGGGCGGTTTGTGCCGTCAAAGAACGGGTTTTCGATTTGAGTTCCGCCAGGGTGTCGGACAAGTTGCCCTGGTTGGCCTTCAGTCGATTGTTGAGTTGCGTGAGTTCGGAGGCTCTGGTGGCCGCCAGGGCCTCAGCTTTTTCGGCGCGTTGAGTCTGTTGGGCCAGGTTCTGCTTGTTCTGGTTGAGTGTGGAGACAAGCTTGGCAATCTGAGCGTTGAGCTTTGTGATGTGGGCCTCGGCCTCATCGGCATCATGCGCACGCTGGAGGGCGTCGACATAGGAGAGGACCTTCTCGGGACGGACTGCTCCCTTGGAATCGATGTAGCCTGGAATCAGCTTCCGGCTGGCACCGGGTTCCTCTGCGGCGATCAGTGGCGGAAACAGTCCGATGGTCAGAAGGCAGCAAAGAACTGTCTGAAGGCGATATTGCGTGGTCATGTCTTACTCCTGTCCTCGATGAGACGAGGGAGGGCGGTGCGTCATTGAAGAGAACGAATACCGATTATCATCATTGGCGGCAAGTATTGCGAGCATTATCCACTCGATGTGGCCTGCCCAAGTTTCCATTTTGTGAGGGAGCATTTCTCACTGAGTTGCGGGGTCGGTTTGGTCGGACGCGAAGTGGAAGGGGAGTTCGTTGTCCTGCCGATTGGCCATGCCGCGTTTGAAGTGTTTCCGACAGACGGCCTGGTAGGACTCGTTGCCTCCGATCTTGATTTGTGCTCCCTGCTTGACCACGCGGCCTTGGTCGTCGAGTCGCAACACCATGGTGGCTTTGCGTCCACAGTGGCAGATCGTCTTGATCTCAATCAGGCTGTCGGCCCAGGCGAGCAGGTGTTGACTCCCTTCAAAGAGTTGCCCCTGAAAATCGGTTCTCAGCCCGTAGCAAAGCACCGGGATTCCGAGGTTGTCGGCGACATCTCCAAGTTGGTGTACCTGGTCACGAGTGAGAAACTGGGCCTCATCAATGAGCAGGCAGTGCAGTGTGCTGTCACGATGAGCGTCACCGACCAGCGACAGAAGGTTGTCGGCTGTCGAGAAAGTGATGGCATCCGTCGAGAGCCCAATCCGCGATGAAACGATCGAGCCGCCGTATCGCGTGTCCAGTTCGGGGGTCAAGACAATCGTGTTCATACCGCGTTCGCGGTAGTTGTAACTGGACTGAAGCAGGTTGGTCGATTTTCCGGCGTTCATCGACGAATAGTAGAAGTACAGCTTGGCCATGACGGATTTTCCCGGCGCCAAGAGGGTCAGCGTGAGGTGGAGTCGAGCAGTTCGGTGAGTGGTCCGTGTTCGAGAGTGGCGAAGTAGTCGTTGACCGTTTCGGGCCGACGGATAAGGCGTGTTCGCCCATCTTCCTGGAGGAGAAGCTCGGCCGATCGCAGCTTGGCGTTGTATTGGAAGCCCATTGCGTGTCCATGAGCGCCAGCGTCGTGAATCACCAGCAGGTCACCCGCCGTGATGGAGGGCAGGTTCCGATCTATGGCAAATTTGTCGTTGTTCTCACACAACGATCCGACAACATCGACGACCGTGTCGTGGGGGGCATTTTCCTTGCCCAGCACGGTGATGTGGTGGTAGGCCCCGTACATGCCCGGTCTCATCAGATTGGCCATGCAGGCATCGACGCCAACATAATCCTTGTAGATCGTTTTGTGATGAATGGCCGTGGTGATCAGGTATCCGTAGGGGCCGGTGATTACCCGGCCGTTCTCCATCAGAACCCCGAGCGGGTCGAGTCCGGCAGGAACCACGAGTTCATCATAGGCCTCGTGGACACCCTGGCCGACAGCCTCAAGATCGACCGGTTGGTCGTCTGGAAGGTACGGGATCCCAATTCCGCCACCGAGGTTCACCCATTCGAGACGGATGTCCAGTGTTTCGAGCAATTCGACCGCAAGGGTGAACAGCATGCGTGCAGTGGAAACGAACGACGAGGCGTTGAGTTCGTTGGAAACGACCATGGTGTGCAGCCCAAATCGGGAGACGCCACGATCCTTGAGTTGCCGGTATCCATCGAACAATTGGTCGCGGGTCAGGCCGTACTTGGCTTCTTCGGGATTGCCGATGATGGCGTTTCCAGTTCCCTGACGAAGTGGGCCGGGGTTGTAACGGAAGCTGACCAGTTCGGGCAGGCCCGCATGCCTGTCAACGAAATCGATGTGAGAGATGTCGTCGAGATTGAGGACCGCGCCGATCTTGCGGGCGTGGGCATACTCGCTGGCAGGCGTGTCGTTGGAGGTGAACATGATTCGTTCACCGGAGATCCCGGAGGCTTCAGACAGCAACATCTCCGGTAGACTGGAACAATCGCTCCCGAATCCTTCCTGGGCCAGGATTTCCAGCAGGTGGGGGTTGGGAGTGGCCTTGACCGCAAAGTGGTTCCGGAATGAGGGACACCAGGCGAAAGCGTCTTGCAGACGGCGGGCATTTTTTCGGATGGCGGCTTCATCGTAGACGTAAAACGGTGTCGGGAACTGTTGGGTCCATTCTCGAACACGGTCCTGATCAAAAGGCAGTGGAAGAGTAGGCATGGTCCAGCCGGAAGTGGGAATTGAAGAGGCACAAGTGACCGAAACGACCGATCCGCAGAGA